>JAAUXU010164055.1_pt1 | contig 79865 bp, 76 predicted proteins | sample 7278151 | NCBI WGS metagenome assembly JAAUXU01 (sample SAMN14350113, study PRJNA611818) | marine sediment metagenome | isolation source: surface marine sediment (1.8m) | place: French Polynesia: Moorea | collected 2018-08 | reverse complement strand
GGCATACGTATACTATACACTCCGTTCTGGTGCCTGGGAAAACACGAGTGCGTTCTGTTTATTCGCTTGAGAGTGTATCCTTTATTTCTTTCTGGGGGTTCTTTCTTATATTCCTGTCTATTTCTCACGGTTATATTCCTCTCTATCTCTCACTGACACACCCACGCAGATGGATTAGGCAGGCATTCGGCAGTCTTGGGCAGAGCAACATCTGTTGCTCTCTCTTTCTCATATTCTCTCTCTCTCTCAATTTTGGCACAGCAATCAGTTTTGATGAGTCGCTAAGAACGGTGCCAACGCACTCACCTAGGTGGTACCTGTCAATTTGTCTACCTGGGTCGTCACTCTAGGCTCATCGTTGGTGCTTAGCGGCGTCACGGCAAAGAGGAAATGAAAAAGTGCTTTTTCTGCTTCCTCGTCTCCATTCTGACTGCTAAACGTACAATATGCAATATGCTACAGTATGTGGTAGGTAAGATTGCTCATGTGCCTCTCCGCTGGGTAAGATTTATTCTCAACATGCCCAATTTACGTACCGCAGGACTGCATCCGTATGACATGGACGTGTACTTAGGAATGTAGTATTCCGTCTACGGCCTCCGACTTCTCTGCCATACACGCTTTTCGAGCAGTTGCAGCCTTTATGTCCCTGTCATGGGCCCTAGCACCAACCACCACTGTGAGCACGTCGATGCAGCAAGACTTCGAAGCTGCGCTGAACAAGTCGCCTAGAGAGAGAGAGAGAGAGAGGCGGAGAGAGAGAATGGATTTAACTCTTTTCTTCGTGTGCAAAGCTTGCGAAAGCATAGACAGGATGGACGCGGACACCACGGCCATTTTCCACACCTACCGAAGTGGGCAGGAACTTCTCAAACGGCACCCAGAACTGAACACATGGCACAACCTTTTGCGCACACCGACTCTACATCTGTATGGAGAAAATTTTTACGCAGCAACTAGCCAGTCTCTGGCCAAGCCTTGGATCGAATTTGAGGCAACAAACTCTATTAATCTTCACCACAGCAGGAACGTGCCAAACATCATTGATCTGAGTTTGCCGGAGCTTCTTGGGTCTTTATACTGCAAATTGCTTCCTTCCACACTTGTCACCCAAGTTTAGCTCTCTTCTGCTCTCTATGTGGCGGACACCGTTCATCGTCTCGGCCCACTGAGAGCCAAGAAAAGCTCCACCATCGTCTTTCTTTATCCCACCCCACTGCAGAAGCAGTTTCAAGAAAGCTGATGCTTACCATGCAGAGCGAGAGTGAGCAGGCGATCTTTTGCTCCAGTAGTTGACACATTGTTCTTGTTCACGCATCATTCTGTTGTTAAGAGAAGAGAAAAAAGCCAAAAAAAAAATTTGCGGACTTGACTTATGCTTCAGGAAATTAGAGAAATCCTGCAAGAAGAGCCGTGATGTCCATGTCAATGGTCTCTGGGTCTCTGCCTTTTTGTCCAGAACGTGCACTAACATAAGCACCACCATGTTCCAGAGAGAGGGAGAGAAGTGACTGATATTGTATGGACGTACATACATGCTATGAATAAGCACCCACACATTCCTACAGCTGATTCAGCACTCTTTGCTCCTTTAACATGCGCATGCATAATAACTCCCCCCTCCCTTTTTTGCCTCGGGGCGACTTTTTGGTTAATTGATAACTTCTTCAAGCGTCCTCTTCTTCTCCTTCTATTTACTGTTGTACGTAGAACACTTCCATCGCTGATTACCAGAACCAAACCCCGGAATTGGTTGAAGGACTAACAATAGGCGTCGCTTGGACGGTTAAAGGGGATGAGGCACTGGCACTCGGTAGTGGTGGTGACATCCCTCTGCTGCAGTCTGACTCACCGTTGCACCATGTTTCGCTCTTCCGCAAATTAAGACTCGAGGGCCTATTTGACATGGAGGCCAAGAACGCTTCTGTGCTTCACGGAAAAGCCTCTTTTGGGGTCGTCGTTTCAAAGCCGTAGTAGAGTGTGCGCCAGGTACAGCGTGCGTTGACCGACTATGTACATGGCAACGCTCTCCAGATCAGCACTTGACTACCTCGAATATTGCAAACACCGCTTCTCTCTTAGCTGCCACAAGTTGCACAGCTGGAATCTGGTGTACATAAGCCCATGATCTTAATATTTGGATGCATTCCAGGCACTCGCGCGACGACGTCCGTACAGTACATACGAAGCACACAAAAGTACCGTGTCCACACCTTTCTCATTCAATACCTCTTACGCTGGTCAATAGAACAGCAATGTGCCACTCACGCTCCCTGGCCTGGATAGGTCGCCGGACGTTCGCACATACGAGGACGTGCGAGGACGTACGAGTCCGTACGTGCGAACAGGGCGAGATACAAATTGCTTTTATTGACTGTGTAGAGACCCGACCTTACTTTCGGAAGAGTGAAACAGCGGAATAGACGTGAGCAAGCTTCAGCCGGACACACGCACTCATCACGCTTTCATTTGTGCTTATTACGCCTTACAATACACCATCCTTTACTCTACGTCTACACGCACAAAGTTAAAGACAAACAGACAAGAATGAGAAATGACGCAAATTAAGTCTAATTTGCCCGTTCCCCTTTGCGCCCGAGCTTCGCACGCACGTTTTGCCTACTAACACAAGGGTCGAGGTTGGTCAAAATGGCAGAAAAACACCAAAAATGAGTCAGACCGGAACATTTGGCCTTCTTTCGGGTAACCGGAAAAAAAATCGGCTCGGCATCCCGGACATTTCGTCACGCAGGGACATTCTACTATTGGGGGCACACGATGTTGTCATTTACACTGTGTTCGAGCACACCTAGATATAGATCTATACTTATACCCTACGTATAGTAGTAGGTGTACGACATAGTGCTAAAGCCACTGAAAATGAAGCACGTATGTGTACATACAACTAAAGTAGCATTGTGCTTTCGTTGGAATCTTGATGTAGGAACAATGAAGAAGGTGGATGTCTAAATCATTTCAGGCATGTGTTAAGCTTATGTTTGCATGAACACATGAATGTTGCAATGAATGTGGCACAATTCTCACCTCCTTTGAAGAAGTGATTTTTTTTCTGGCTGGCCGATCAGCCAAAGATCTCATGCGCTTCAATGCAAAAGCACCATTGGCAGGGGTGAATTTTTTTCCCCTTAGGAGAGTGCCATAAAACTATGGCTTTAGCAGTAGGGTCGATGCAACGTCCAAGGCGATGATGAAAAGCGCAATGCTGCCAAGAATGGCGGGCTCGACGCAGCTGAATGGCCTTTTCGTGACCTCGCACTCGTTGAGAGGCCTTCACCACAGACTGCGTCTGTCCTTTCCTCCCAGAACGAATCGAGACAGTACACAGGTACCTGGAGGTTAGTCAGTCGGTAAACACGAGAAAAATAGTGTTTATTACTGTTGGTTAAGGCTTCGGAAAGATTTAGCTCTTTTATTTTCCAGGCCTGAAAAAATAAAAAAAATATCCAGCCTGTCAAAATTCTAGTCATGCGTACGTTCGTTATAGGACGTCCGCTTTACCGACTTTCAAACGTCCAGGTACATAAAGCAGCTTCACTACGCGTACGAACATGTGATCCTTACTGCTCGTGTGTGTAAAGATGTTGCGTTCAAGTAGGTGCTCCATTAATGTACTTAGTGGCAATGCCCTATTCGACGCGGCAGAGGCCACTGAAGACGGGAAAGGCGTGACTAAGGCGAAAAAAAAACACGGTTGATGCATTCTAGCCAGAGACAGACAGCACATGCATGCGAGCGTCAGATCTCTTTGAGTCATCTGCACTCACTCTGACTAAATAGAACTTGATTTTCAGTTTTTTGATTTCTCAGTTCTCTCAGGTTCGTGAGAGTGTCTTTTTCGTTTCACCAACTGATATTTGTTTTTCTCGACATCTGCATTAAACAGCACTCATTAAATGATCCAATATTGTGTGCTCTTGGGACGATATATGCGTGCTTGTAGAAGTAGAAGTGTGTGACTAAATAATGCATATCGCCTTATGTGCAAGAACAGTCTCAATGCGTAGTAATCTTGCCTTTTCCCCTCTACTGTTACTACGTTGTAATTTTTATCTAACTCTTCTTGTCTTCTTCCCTCCCAACGAATAAAATCTCTCGTATAGGTGAGCAAATGAAGAAGCAACTTTCCGAGTCTACTTCCGATATCTTCGACTTGGAGGAGGGGGGCTCGTCGCGGCCGGCGATAGCGGCCGGAACATCAGCCACTTCTGCCATGGTCGTGTCGACGACGGGAGCTTCGTCGGCGTCGGCGGCGGGCAGCATCGGCGGCGGCTGTAGGCAGCCCGCAGTTGCGCAGTTACAGTACCTGCACCACAACTGCAACCCGGGACACAACACCAACAACGCGGCGGTGACCAGCAACGGCGGCGGCACCAGTAGCAGTCACGTTCTATCCGCGGCCCCAATCATCTCGCGAATCGAGACTGACGTCTGACATGACGGTGATTTGAAAGCAAAAAAAAAAGTGCTGTTGTGCACATGCACCTGCACTGACGTACGTAAGTAGTACGCAGACGTGTACTACTAGTTCGTCATGCACAAGTGCAACGGTGAAGTCCTCCGACTGAGATGTGGTTTTCTTTTCAGGCCAGCAATAACCAACTACCCATGTCACCCCGTGTGTATCCTCCAGTGCCAATTAGTACATACTTTCCCTTAGCATTCCAAAATCTCATCTGAGCTCCAAGAAAAGGCGGCTACTGCTATGTTGCAACTACTACGGCGTCCCTGGGCGTGTGGAAGAGTACGACTAGAAGAGGACTAACATTGCCACCACCACTACCAACGTAGCTTCTGGAGCCATCGGAGATTTCCCGCGTGATAATACTACAAAATGCAAAGTTGTTAACCAAGTCGTCCAGAGAGAGAGCAGCGTCGTCGTCTTCGTCGTTTGAGCACTCCCAGTAGGCGACAAAGCTACACCATTTCTTACCGCTAAGTACTCTGGACTCTCCCCCCTGCTGATGAATACGACTATCGCACCAATTTGCACGCGCGAGCGAGAGAAAAAGTCCTCAAAGCTTTTACGCTTTCATCGAAACCAGGAAAAGTGAAGTTTAGTGCTCTTTACCTCTCAACTCGCATCAACTAACCGTGATGAAGAAACAGGCGGAACCAAGCATTGATTCCTCGCTGTCCTCCTTTTCGTTGGCTGTGTACTTCTTAAAGAATTAACTTTGAAAAAGGAAAGAAGAAAAAGATTTTGGCACCAGTGGCGTGCGTCGTTGATGCGCGGTGCACACTCTGATCGCTTGAACATGACTGAGAGCAGCTGCTGAGATTGCGTGTGTGTGTGGACAAAACAGTGAAGCCGCTGCCATCTGTTTGCTTGCCTCGTATTATTGTAACTTGAGTGAAGGATATGACGGACAAGCTTGAGAAGATAGGAGGCAAGACCCGAAGATCCTCTCCTGTCTCTCACTCCCTCTGAAAAAAAATCACTCTCTTCTTTCTTATGCTACGTTTATAGTATGCGTACCCCTACTACAGCTAAAAAACTGCAGCAGCATGCACTTCTCAATATATCTACTACTACATATACTACGACTACAGTATGAACTGGACACGCGTTCTGTGGTGTGCAAAACTGACTCTACTCCGTTGTTGTTGTCTGGGTGTGTCAAAAATGCCGTCGACTTCTTTTTTCTACCAGTGATAAGGAAATCTTCTCTGAGATGCGCACTTTTACGCATACTTCTGCAGCTACCCATACGAGTAGTACATACGTTGGTACATTGCATTGTACTATTTGTACTTATGCACACCTTTCTTGGCTACTCTTTTTGTTACCGGAAAAATTTCCACCTCCCTATTCCACTTTCCTAGGAGGAAAATCGGCGAAGAAGAAGAAAAGATGATGGCGCAGTGCTCTCTTTCTGCATTTTGCTTTCATCGCCACTACCAGGCTGCTTCCTACTTGGCGTGCCTACTTTGAAGCCAGAAACCCCTGAATCAGGGTCCTTAATCCCCGAGACGAAGGAGATGATGAGGAAGAGGAAGAAGATGAAGAAGTTGAGGATGAGGAAGAAGAACAAAGAAGAACACTCAAGGTTCTCAATCTGCAGCAGTAGAACAAAAATCATAATACAGACAGAGCAGTCGAAGGAGGGACTTTGTGGAGTTAACACCGTTTTTTTCTTTCCTGTGCTGTTACTGAAAATGTGACAGTGACAGATAGACTGCTGCAAACCTACTGTTGCGAGAGAACAAAAAAATCATCTCTGTTCCACTTCGAGTACGAACTGAGATCAGCTTCTGGGCCATCGGGCTGATGGAGGGGACTCTTTGAAGAGAAAAATCTTTTGTCGTTTTCTGCGCTAGTGCTATACTATGTACTATCAAAAACTAATAGCTTATGGAAGAAGAAGAACGTGAACACAATCAATCTCACCATTACCAGTCCTCATCCTTATATTGCTTCTTCTTACTACCGCTGTTACGACAATGTTGTCTTGACCGCAGCGCAAAATCGGGACACTCTGAAGCCTACGAAGGACGAAATCGCTCGCCTTCCCTCAATCTCAATTCTTGTTATTCTACTATGTATGTACATCATCGTACTTCTGCTGCAAGAATCCCAGAAAAAAACATTGGGGCTCGCAAGTACCACTTTCTCCTCCGTAAGCCATGTTATTATAATTACTGCTACTACCAAAGAAAGTCGGTCGGTTGTCCTCTCGATTGCACCATCTCCCAAGTCGTGTAGTCGTCGTCAACGGCTATACTTATCTGTTTTCGTTGGATTGCTCTAATAAATATATTGCCAGACTCATGTGGTTCTTATCAGTAGTTTAACAAATAGATAGATAGGTACTTCGAGTGAACTGCGCAGTGAATTACGTTTGCACTTTCCGATCCTCACCATTGGTCGAGCAAGGAACCCTTTTGGCAGCAGAGAAAAAGTGTCAATGGCAATGACTACGGACTTGCACATGCTCCATATGGACGGAGAAGAGACAGATTTCCTAGTCCGGCAGTGGTAGTGACAGGGTGACGGAGGCTCACTGATTGATCCATATGTAAACTTTTTTATTCTCGTAAAAGCGTTTTGTCAGACGAGTGTACGTAGGTGCTAATGTAATCTTATCTTGGTATAGGGGAAACAAGCCACGCGGGTTTTTTTTGTTTCACACTGCAGATTGATACAGTCACATTTTGGTTCGTCGTCCTCAAAAAATAGAACTGCTCGAACATTTATCATCATTTATTCTTCCGATCAATGTTTTCTTCTCTTTCTGCACATTTGACAAAAGGCTTGTCCTGTCTAATGCCAGATTGCGGATGGCCTCAATGGAGGCCACTCACTCACCGTAATTCATTTTTGCCTTCTGTATCTCCGAAACAGTCTTCTTCTTCGCTCATCACAGTAATTTCTCGCTTTTTCTCTCTTTCCTTTCACCACACTCCACTGATAACTTTCTTGCTAAAAACCTTTTAAGCGAATCCGAATCCCTCCGAGCACTCCTGCACCGCCTTGAGCAAGTAAGTCCTAAGCTTGTCATAGGTCTCGTAGGCGGGCAGGTCCAGCTGGTTGAAGCAAGTGTGCGCTGATGGCAGGCGGTCTGTGGAGCGGTCGTCACGATGGATTTGGAACTTCTGTGGACCATTCATGCCCTCGAGAGCAGCGAAGCCCTGGAGTGGTACCTTGGAGCTGCCTGTCACGAACTGCATAAACTTTGCTTTGTCAGTCTGGTCAAACGAGCGCAATGCGCGCCAGAACCACACGATCTGCAGTGACCCGGGCTGGTACTTGTGGTACTCTGTGTTGGCTTTAAGGTCGTCTACATCTACGGTAGGCAAACCGGAGAGCAACAATTCTAGCTCTTGTTCGTTGAAGATGGAGATGAGCCTGCGCGGGATGATGTTGTAGAAGCCCTCCAGGAATGCAGAGAGCTGCTTACGGATGGCCCCCGTCATTTTCATCTGGCAGACGCGATGCACATATTCCAACTTTGTCTCTTCCGTCACGCGTACGTTGCGGCCATTCGGGATGAGGTCGCGCACTTCTGTGATGCCAAACTCGCGCACTTCGGTACTGAAGGTCAGGTCGTAACCTAGGTCCTCCACGTTGTGTTCGATGAGGAATTCCAGTCCCTTGTAAAAGCTGTAGTCTTCAGACTCCATGTCCTGGAAGCGGACAGGCCTGGCGAGGATGTGCTTGTAGAAAGAGCGAGTGAAGTAGCACTCAAGGAGCTTATTGTCATAGATGGCCTTGGCAATCACGCGACCGACAAACTTGAAGTAGTCTAAGTGATTGGGGTTGGTCTGAGACTGTTCGTAGATCATGTAGGTGACTTTGTCTCCCGGTGATATCTTGAACAGTGCGTACATGGGGTTAAAAATCTCTCGACTGATGATGACGTACCACTCCCGTAGGAGTCCACCAGCGTCTTGCCCCTCTTCTCCTTCGAAGACGATGTAGAAACGGTTTTTCCACTCATCAGCACTCCTTCTGTGCAGCTCGCGGAAGGAGTCCTCGAATACGCTGTCCCTCCTGACGTGCACAGCTAGGTCTTCACGGCGCATACCTTCATCCAAGCGCTCCAACTCGGTCCTGAAGTACCTTCTCTTTATATCAAAGTCGAGGACTCTAGTGTGGTCAACTAGCACGGAGAAAGGCCCGTCGGCCAAGTGCGTGGTGCTCTGTCGCAGAATCTGGTTCAGAACTGTCCGATGGGTTTCTGCAAACGACAGGAAGCGCTCAGTGTCCTTGGACATCTGCTGTTGCCCAGAACTTCCGGCAAGAGATGACGGGCCAGTAGCTGGATCGGGTTTCACAACTAGATTGGGTGGCACCTCAAGTTGTTCCTGGATGTGTGCCAATTGCTCTTGTCTGGTTTCTTTCTGCAGAACCTTCTTCTTGTCCTCTGGTTGAGTAGCTGCCGCGTGCACCAAAAAGAATGCCTCGACAGATGCCTGCAGTACGAGAACAGCATGATGATCTGGAGTGTCGGCCAAGTCCTTGAGGCAGTTGCTCAGGGTGTCCCAAAGTGAGCCAAGCTGTAGCTGCTCACTAAGGCTTTCCAAGCTATCTTCAACGGGCTCTTTGGTGTCGGCAGCCTTCTTTTCGTCTTTCCTTTCTTCAGGGTCTACGTCCATGTTGTCGTCTCCTTCTTGTCGCTCAACTACTTGATCTTCTTCCCCGGGAGGAGGCGTGACAGTTGCCTTAGGCTTGGCCGCCGCTGCCGCGGCTGCCGCCGTTGCAGCGGCTGCTCTGTTCTTCTTCATTGCCAGTAATGCCGCCTCTCTCAGCTGAATGATAACCTTGAGCACTCGTAAGAAGAACGCCTGACTAGAAGTCTTGCTGGTCAGGGCGTTCATCGATGGTAGTTGCAGCTCTGATCCTCCTTTCACCTTTGAAGGCGCTGTAAGAACCACGGTTTCCTTTGTGTAGCGATCCACCAACGTGCCCTTCTGCCTTTGTCCTTCAGCTGCCATTGGTGTTGAGTCCTCGTCGTCACCTCCAGTACTGAGAACGGAGGTATCTTTAAGCTTGCGCAATTCCTTCTGTAAATCCAATACATTCTGTCTGACGACATTTCCAAGCTCTTGTGCTCCCTGCAACAACAACCTGAGGATGTTGTCTCTGGTGGGCGCGGGACCGTAAGACAAGTTTAATAGCAGGGCATTTACGTCCTCCAAACCCTCTTCACTGCAAGCTTTCGAAGTAAGTACTTCAACTGCTAGCTTAAGGTGATCAACGCCGATGGAATGATGTGTCGTTGAGCTCAACGTTGAATCGCTGCCGTCTTTCTTCAACACGTCGGGCTGGCCCACAGAAATGAGGGAGAGTAGTCGCAATAGCTTATCCGTGAGGACGGAGCTTCTCCTGATCACAGAGCTTGAGAGCATGCTCAGTAACTGACCAAATGGTGATGTCTCGAAGGTAACGACGGCAACGTCATCCTCCTCTCCGCCTTTGCTCAGGTTTGACACGCTGCTGTGGCTGCGCACGACGCTTTTGCCTTTTTTGGATGTGGACTGCATATCGAGGCGGATGAGCGTCTCCCATATGTCTGCCGGATTTGCTTCGCCTCTTCTGTCAGATTTGGCTGATTGCTTAGGCCTTGTCCCTGATACAACCTCTCTCCAAGGTAAAAAGTGTCCTGGAAAGCTCTTCGCGAGCGAAATGAGCACTTCTAGGGTATGCTTGCACACCGCGGTGGATGCACCCGGATGGATACTGACGGAGTTGGCCCTATCGGTAACGCTGCTACTGCTTTTCTTCCCACTGACACGCTGCACTTGGAAGACATTGGCTCGGAAGCCGAGAGCAGCGTCCATAGAGATGTTAAGCCACGCTGGAGTACGGCCAGCATTTGACGACGTAGAGCCCGAAGATCCTACAATGGGAGTCGACGTTGAAGGGCAATCTGACAGATGACTGGACTTTGACGTGCTCTTGCGGATCTTGGTAGGGGGAGTGTCGAAACCGATCGCCACACCTTGATTATGCTCTACCACGCGGCCTTCGTTGGACTTCTCCAGTATAGACAGGAGCGAAGTCACCACCCACTCACGCGTAGGCCCATGGTAGCACAGATATTTGAGAATGCGGTGCAAGCGAGTCGTGTTGATCTTGGCGTCATCGATGAACAACAAAATAAGAAGGCAGGCGAGTCCTTCGTTGTCCAAGAGCTGGCGCCCTTTAAACTTGAGGTTCGTGGAGGAGAGCAATGAAGCTGGGTAGCCTTGTCCACCGGCACCACCAAAGCCGCCGCGGCCACTGCCGGCGAAGCGCCAGCCCTCGCGAGAGCCGTTGCCAAGACCACCGATAACGTGGTATTGATTTCCCAGGGTGTTGACTGTGTTTCTGAGAATGGACGAAAGAGTAGCGCCACCGTGGCGTCCATGGCCACCCACATGACTGAAGAATCGGTCGTGCATCATTGCTCTGTGATTTCGAAGATCGAATTCGCGACGCAGATTTTGAGCCTCAGCCGCCAGATCTGCTGGCAAGGCAGACATCTGCGACTCCTCTAGGTCAGCGAGCACCGACTGGCGTAAATTGGCAGGCAAGTTTTGCAAAAACTCTCCTGGGTCGACGGGTGCTTCTGGATTTGCAGTAGCAGCTGCTTGACGTTGCTGCTCCATGCGTTGTTGAGCCAAGACTTCCTCCTGGATGTTTGGTGGCAGCGCAGCCAAGAACTCTGGGCTCACTTCCGTAACACCCTCGGTGGGAGCAGACTGAGCAGCGCGCTGACGGATGTTTTGTAGTCTTCGCTGTTCATCTATAACCTCCTGGCGCATTTCTTCGGGCAGAGCGGCCAAGAACGAGGGGTCCACATCGTCTGGCAATTCGCTAACGTCAATCCCCAAAATTGCTGAATAGTCGGGAGTGTCTTGAGCGCTGGAGCCAGCATTGTTCTCAGCTGCGGAAGTTCCAGATGGACCTGGTTCGGGCTCATTCTCTAAAGAACTTGGGTTAGGTGCTTCATTGTTGCTGCCTCGAGGGTCCGCACGTGCTGCTTCAATCAATTCTGACGACTGTTGCTGGTGATCTGGTGCGTCGGTATCAGTGGCTGGCATCGAATCACTGCTCACTTCCATGGCGTCACTGAACGGATGCTGCTGTTGATGCGTCGAGTCCATCATGGCCACGTCCCCATCGTTGCTCTCGTGAGAGCGATGGTCGACTGGCGATGGAGACAAGGGCGCGAGGGCGGCAGGCAGGGGTGCATCCTCGGTCGAAGACGAGGAGGCTGGCGGTGCAAAGAACGGTGGTGCTGTGCCTTCTGACGGCGTGCTCGCAGCTACAGGCTCAGTCGTTGAGCCTCTTTCATCCTGGTGTGTTTGATGATCACTACTCGTCCTGCTGTCTACGGTAGCCGAGGTCGCCGGAGAGAAGTTACCGAAGTCTCTGACTCTGGAGGATATGGCGGCTGCCAGGTCCTCCGCCAGCTGCGCCGCCGTCTGTGATATCACCCGCTCGTCCTCTGCTGGTAATGAGGCCCGAGGTGCGGAAGCTCTTATGTTGCTGGTAGGGTCGGCACTCGCGGCTGGCGGCCTTTCTTCCTCATCTACTGGTCCTTCTGCCTGGTTAGGCTCTGAAGTCACTTCTGTCTCTGACACACAAATGCTGGGAGCAGCAGCATCTTCCTGTTGCTGCTCTTTTTCTTTCTCCTCAGCAACTTTCTTCTTTAAGGCATCTTCAGCCTCTTGGATCTTCTTCCGCTTGGCTCTGCGTTCCGCCAGTTCCTCGTCCCGCACGCGCTCCACTACTTCGAGGATGGATGGCTTGAGCGCCGTTACACAATCGTGCGTGGAGTCTCCGTCGATGACGCGGCACTCCTCATTCCAGCGTATCAGCGCAGAGGGAATGGTATTGAGGGCAGCACGACCGCTACCGGGACAGTTTCCAAGGACTCCCCCTGCCCCGCCGACGCCCATGGTTTCCAGATCGGCTAAATCGCTATCCAACCCCAGGTGATCGAGAATGGCAAAGCCAAAGTCGACGAGCAAAGGTGTTCCTCTACGGAGAGTGTGCTGGATTAGGTCCTGGGGATTTCCGAGAAAGTTTTGCAAGATGGCAGGAGCAGATGGGTTTCCCAAAGCATTTCCGGCACGAGAATTCAGATGGATGCGGATGCCGCCGCCACCTCGAGTACTGCGAGGTAGATTACGGGTGTTCGACCGCATAGAAGCTGGAACAAACAAAGGCTATAGTAAACACAGCACGACCAACAGAGCTGTAAGCACCGTCATCTAACAAATCTTGATTGCATATGATGCGTACTCTGCATTTCACATGTTTATCAGCACCTCAAGCAATACACAGTACTTACATGCGTCGGAACCCGGCTGCCTCCCCATGAGCAGAGGATGGTTAGGTGTAACGTGACTGGCTGCTCCAGCAGCCCCACCTGCACCGCCCAGGGCGTCTACGCCACCAGAACTGACCCCAACATCTGACCAAAGAGGCAAGTGAATGGCGCGAGTGTTATCTAGGGTCTGTTGGATGGCATTGTCTGAATCAGGGTAGTGGATCATGAGGTCGATGTCGTCCTGGAAAAAAAAATTGAACACTGTAGCTAGCCAGTACTTCTTATGTCACTTTCTTGTGAATAGTTGCATACTGCAGAGCAACCAAACTTTGGTGAAAGCAAATACGAACTTACCGTTTCATTGTCTCCCAATGGAAAGCGATAGATGGCACTTTCGATGTCGTGGAACTCATCTGCCTCGTCCTCGTCATCAAAGGGGGAGACAGCTTCCTCGTCCTCGTCGTCCTCATCTTCTGAATAGACTTATACGTGAATACTTTCGAAAGCGCAAGTCAATTAGCACGTTCAACCCACCATCTTCTTCATCTTCACCATCCTCCTCCTCCTCCTCGCCATTGACGTCATCGTCCTCCTCATCCACCCCTTCTTCGTCTTCATTATCTTCAGTTGCCACGTCGGAGTGACTGGACTCGCTTTCACGGTCTTCCTCGTCTTGACTCATAGCCTGAGCTTCGAAATGGGACTCATCTTGGCTAATCATCTAGAAAGATAGGAAGGAGATGGTGTGCGTCTTGAGGATAAGCGACTAAGTACAAGACTAACCTGCGAATTGTGAGCAGTATCGTCTACGTCGTAAGATCTGTCAATCTCATGCTCGATGACCTCTGCGAGAATTGGTTGTTGATCTTGTGTTCCATCTCTCTCCAGCAGCTGTTCCATCATCTCATCGAACTCTTCATCATTGCCTTCAGCTGCGGTCTGAATTAAACAAAGTTATTAATGATTTATCGTCATTTACATATAGCGTAGGTACAAGCTACACTACAGCAAATTCTATGATTATGATTATTGAAACAACCTGAAACAAAATATTTTCCTGCTACGAGTATGTACTTACTTGCAAAAGGCTTTCCGAGTTGGGGTCGATGCTCTCGGCAGCTGTAGAAACATCGTGCTCCGTGGCTTCAGCGTCGGGTTCAACTGACTCGTCACCTTGCGCGCGAGTGGCCTCGGAGTTAGTCGTGTTGGTACCGGCACCTCCCCCAGCGGAATTTGCGTTGTTGACTACTTGCGTAGTTCCATCCATATCGTGACCCTCTCGAAGACTTTCTTGTGTGCCACCATCTGCTTGATCTGTGTTAACCAACTGATGCTGCTGCGACTTCTTCCCGGTCCCGGTCACGGCCCTGGACGCAATTGCCGTGGGTGTGTTGACGATTCTGGTGAGGATCTCGAGTGGCTTGAGGGCGGCGTTCACAGTACCGGCCACGTACGGGCTGGACAAGTCAAGCGAGTGCGGCACACGAGCCAGATCGGAGACAATACCACGCTTCAACAACACTTTCACCATGTTGTTCATATTATACTGTTGCGGCTGCTGTTGCTTGTAGCCACTTTGCTGACTTGTCTGGGCGGTGGGAGGACAGCTCTCGATCATGGTAGACACGAGGGCGGTGAGCGCCTGCACACGAACGTGCTTTAGGTGACTCTCTGGCCAAGACAGTGCACGCGCCAATGCACTCTTGACCTCGGACACTAGAGTCGCTTGAGCCTCGGGCTGTTGATTACAACTGGCAAGTGCAGCAACAAGGGTCTTCACCAACTGTCCAAGATCTTTGTCTGCCCGACTTATGAGCAACTCGTCGAGTATGAAGGCCAGAGCCGACACTTCCTCAGTTACCAGCTCGGAAATGCCGGGTTCATATATGTGATCTGTAATAAGTTTGGCGCAGCTGCTGTAAGATTTGACGAGTTCAGCCAGTAACCTGCATACGACGCTTTTGGTCAGCAGGGGCTTTTTGACCTTTTTAGTCTCTTCAGAGGAGTCTTTCTTCTTGTTGGATGATGACGAGGGCGTTGCTAAAGATGGAGCAGTTGCTGCAGCGCTGGGAATCACATTTTCCGTTGGTGGGACAGTCAGCTCGCCGGACGATGAGTTTCTCATGATATTGTGAATGCTCACTTGAGTTCTGTTGGTACCAGCGCTGGCAGTAGCCGCCGCCGCCGTCGTCGCCGCCGCCGTCGCCGTCGCCGCCACCGACGACGACGACGACGACGACGTCGACGTCGACGTCGACGGAACAGTTGGATTAACTACAGCCTCATTTGAGTTAACAGAACTGCCTTCGTCTTCAGGGTCTCCATCCGGCTGGATCAAGAAGTTTAGCAGGTCATTGATGACAGAAAATTGCGCAACTTCCTCCAAAGCAGGCGGTTGTTGACTTCTTAATGTCCGTGACTTCATCAACAATCTTTGGTCTTCCCCGTCTGCCTCGCCTGGTCTCTTGCTTAGAAGCGAGAAATCTACCCTCATAATGTCCCTAGCGACGGTGACGAAGATTTCGGGAGAGCGACAGGCGGCGGGCGCGAGCATACGAAGAAGGTAATGCAACTCCTTGGTGTTGGACGAATTGGAGTTGACTGTCGAAGAACGGATCGCTTTCTCCATCGTATGCTGAAGGGTTTCCGGGTCCTCCATCACATGCCGGATTAGCAGGGTGGTGAGCGAAACGAATCCAGAGAAGTTAGACGATTGCGTAAGTCCCAGAAGGAGCTTTACTCCACCAAGCTGGGTGAACAGAACCGCCTGTTTAAAGTCCTGAAATTGATGATAGCGTTAGGAAGAGTCGAAGGTACGTAAAAGGTACATGTATCCAGGATTCATATTTTGATCATACAACCACCTTACCTGAGTAAGCCTGAGACAAAGTCTCAAAACGGCGTTAAGCGCATCTGCATCCACAGGTACTGCGACCAGAGCCACGCAGGCCTTGAGCAATGAATCTCTGTTTTCTTCACACATTCCACCCAGGACGGGAATCGACGGCAGCTCCGGAAAGTCCTCGCTCGTCTGTTGCTGCACGCTGCTGACCTCGGACTTTGTAGTCGTCGACGCAGTCGTCGTCGTCGAATCAGTGCTAGTCTGGTCGGTTTGCGACGTCGCCGCGGAACTTTCGGTGGGCTTAGGAGTTTCGATAAGCGAAATCATCACAGGGCGGCGATTGCCGGTTTCTTCATTGGCCTGTAAACCCAAAAGTTCGGGTCATAGAAATGTTCATCACCGCCTACATCAATGAACATACCTGCATCATGGACCCGAACTGAATCATGTATTTTCTACGACCGTTCTGTATCTTCACATTGGCCTCGCCTGCCCAAAAAGCATCATCGATTGTCTTGTTGTTGGCTTGAGCGTAGGAGCACCATCGGCCACTGGAAATGTCGAACCATTTCCACGTGTGTGAGCAAATCTGTAAGGACAATCATTAGTAGGAACATGTTGTTCGTCGGCAAGTGCTCCAAATTCTACTGTAACTGTATTGTAAAGTACATGAATAATCTGATCTTTACCTTAGAAAGTCTTGCTCTCCTGTTCATTCCGAGCACCACTTTTTCATGCAGGTCTAGGAAGAGAAGCATCGGTGTCATCCATTTTGGCGTGATTGCCGCTACTTCCTCTTGCTGCTCCACTTTGGATGTCCCCGCCAAAACGTTTCTCCTCGCGGTGAGAGAGAGGAGTCTAATCATGCCGGCGGATGCTTGAGAATCGTGAACAATCTTTGCGCAGAGCACCTTACAATCTTCAAAAAGCAACGTAAAAAGGTGGATTCTGGCTGCGGCCCTCAGCGCGTCTGGGCCGGAGCAGAAAGACTCGAGGTCGAATTTTTCACGACCGTTTAGACGCTCGTTGAGTTTGTCAACAGCAAATACGACCTCTCGGATAAGATCGCGTAAAACCGTTTCCTTGAAATCGGGGCCGTTACGACTGAAGACTGCCAGGAGGAGGTCGCAAACACGGTAGACGGTGTCTGGAAGTGTGTCGACAAGGCCCAAACAGCCCACCAGCGCACTTTCGGTGAACTCGTCGATGACAGGGCGATCCAGAGCGGCAAAGTCCTCGTTGAGGAAGCGCTCATCTTCTTGTGATTCCAGCTCGCTGGCTGCCCGGTCTTGCTGCTGATTTTGGCTCTGTGAAACCATGACATTCTCGCCCAAGGATAAGGCAATGGCGCGCATCAATTCGTCTTGGCTTTCGCCACCCGCAGCTCCTAAGGCTCCTAGGGCGGCCCCGGCGTTCAGAGGCGGCAGAGGGTTGTTCAATAAGTAGTCCGTTGCCTACGTAAAGAGTCGATAGTAGTTGTTCAGTAGTCGGTGATCTCCACTTTTACTCACTTGATCCAAGGAGCCGGTGCTTTGAATAGCTTCCACGCATCGTTCTCGAGGAAATCCCATGTCCATGAGGGTACTGAGATGTGCGGGATTAATGTCTGGTTCTGGTGGGTCTGGTCTGGCCGGCTGCTCAGTGGGGGCGTTGTGAACTCCAGATCCAGAAGTAGCAGGTTCGGAGCGGGATCCCGCAGAAGGCTCCGTGGGAGGTATACCGAATGCTAAGAAGAAATGTAGCATAATGTAGTCTCAATGAATGCTCGTTAAATGTCGAAAAAGTAGAGATGGTTTGATGCTTGAAAAACGTTTTTCTTTTGCATACGAACCTGCTCCTGGTTGTGACGTTCTCGAAGACACAGATGCCGTTGGATCTTTCTTCTCTAATTTCTCGGCGATAATCTTCTCTCCTTTGAGGATGTGGCAGAGAATGGACAGGACCGACTCAGTCATGCGAGCGCCATAGACTTTAAGTGGCTTTTTCCCCCACAACTTCATCACGGCAAGGAACGCCAGACGATGGGTGCGCGCCAAGTACTTCATGGGGTCGAAAGGTCTGAAGCCAGTTGTAGGCTTGGAAGGCAAGGTGTGCGGAGACTCCAGCACAGTTTTGGGGTTCACCATCTTCTCCAGCAACAGTAGCCACGAATCCAAGAACTCGCCCGTGCCGTCGGGTAGATCTGGATGCTCCAGGCCTGCTTCTGGTTCAATTACGCCGCCGCACGACAGCGCCCAGTAGAAGGTCTCGAAGAATGCGTTCTGCCCGCCAGAAGAGATGAACTTCATGAGCATGAGATGATACGGGAACTTCTTCTCGTCGAACAACATCGGAGCGGTGAAGCCCACAGAGCAAATGAAGAAGGTAAGTCTGAAGCGCGGAATTGGTGACGTTGGCGGCGGTTCCCAAGAGAGTCCTGAGGCCAACAGGCGTGTGAGAGAGGTGGCGACAGCGCGTGCCGGCGCCGTTGGAGGTGCTGGTGATGGCGTCAGCTGCTGGCCACGGCGTTGGCGCAAGGGGGAACCAACGCACAACTTGACTAAGAGTGCGAACAGTTCAGCGAGAGCGCGGCCTAGGCGAGACGAGCCACTCAACAGAGGTTTTATCTGGAAATGAAATGCAAGGTTATGAGAAATTCTGCTCCTCACGAGAGATACTTCAGGTGGTTGTCCACTCTCACCTGCTTGATTTGGAAGTGTAAAGCTGGGTTAGACTTTTCTTTGTTCTTCTCTCCTCCTCCGCTCGAGTTTGATGGTTGTGCTGCTCCTGGTTGATTTGCTGTACTGACGGTGGGGTCCACATCCATTCCCGCCAGCTCCGGCTCCGTCGAAAGATTCTCCATGGCCGCCGTCACGCTTGAATTTGAGTCAGCGGAGGTGCCTGAGGCCGGCGAGAATGTTTCTTCGTTCTCTGTACCAGCCTTCAGTTCAATAACTGGCTGTGTAGGCTGCTGAGGTTGTTGGGTCAAACTGGACACTCCCGGAGGGAGCAGTTTATCCATGTCTGCCTTTCCAAATTCGCAGCCCGGCGGAAGTGTGTCTTCGCTGCACAGCGCGAGCAGGACCGTGCTCTCCCACACCAAAGAGGTGTACAGACGAGACAGTTGGCGCAACACCTCTAACCCAAGGTCGGAGCCCCAGTGGGCAATGGACATTGTGCGGATGTCATTCTGTCCGGTGCGACAAACGTGGACAAACATCTGTATGTAGGCGTGGGCAGAAGACATTCCATGCAGAAGTGGGGTGGCCAGATGGCTACTCGTCGCCTCCGACAACACAGGAGCATTTACCAGCTCCCTAAGAAGTATACTTCCGCCTGGTGGAGGCACTGCATTATGCAAAGGTTCAAGCATCTTGAGAACTTCACACAGATGCAGAAGCCCCTGCCTTAGTACCTGGGGCTCGTGCGCCAGCGTGAGGATGGACTTGGAGACTGCTGCCACAGACTGGCAAGCTTGATGGGTTGGAAAGTCCAGGGGCAAGTTGGGCAGGCTTAGGATACTCATTAGCGGAATCAGGCCTTTCTGTTGGACAAACTCGCGGCAGTGGTCATCTGTAGAGTTGTTGCTCAAAATGGCGTCCACAAACTTCATGACATTGTGAATATAGTCCACCAGTGGCACTGGCTCCTTCTCTGCCGTGACCGTGGGCGATGACGAAGACGACATCGACGGCTGAGGGGCAGTCTGCTCTGTTTGAGGGTTTTCTTGAGGCTGATTTGAGCTTTGCTCCTCGTCCTCCTCGTCTTCTTCGTCGGAGCTACCTCCAGCATCAGGGCCAGAAGTGGCTGGATTAGCGTTACTTGCCGGTGCTCCAGCACTCCCATTTTGCTCAGGCTTTGTGTTCGGCTTCCAGCAGACCACCTTGGGGTCTCGTCCTAAAGCCAGCACCTCTTCTAGTAGCTTGATTATTGCGACCGTGGCCGCTTGCTTCAAGCTAGGCTGATGACGCATGAGTTCATCCATGGCGTTGCCCAGGTTCGACGCCGTGTCGCCCATTGGATCAGAGCTGCGCCGCCGCCGCATAGCCGGCAAGTAGTCAGGAGAGAGAAGCACCTTAAAGAGGCGCTCGAAAGGCTTACACGCCACGAAGGCATCCAGGCCGCGGCTATTGAGGCAAAGTGCGCTAAAGACGTTGGGAAGCGAGCCGAGAACCTCTCGTGTAGCAGGGACGTCTTTCACCAGGAGTGCATTCAGGACCACGTCCGTCAGACCCTTATCTTGCAACGAGGAAAGAAGGGAAGGCTCTTGGAACACGTACGCCGTAACCACGTCGGTGGCGAGGAGGAACAGGGAGGCGCCGTAGTACTCCGCGTTGCTGATAATATGCTTCAGCGAGTTTGGTAAAGAGAGATCCATTACATGCCGAATGCTGTCAGAAAACGCTGGGTCCTGTATGGCCTTCTTCAGAAAGTTCAGCATGGATTTCAGAAGAGCAGCTCGTTGAGGCAAACAAGTAACTCCTGAAAAGATGAAAAGTGTTGTATTTTCTCCATTAGAAGCCATGAACCGCTATTTGAACCCAATCGGTCAGGGAAGGGGGACACTAATAGAGCGTAGAACAAAAATTCGAACAGATGCTTCCATTTGAGTATTCGAAGATGAAGCATCACAGCCGTCTCTGTTTACTGCATCCATGACCGTTAATTCCAGCCGTTTACTACGGCCAATCTTTCAAGAACATCTTTAAAGCATAATTGACAAATCTACGCTTTACAAATCTAGCTGGCGATGCACTAAACAATAAATCTCAACTTAAGGAGCCCAAACTTGGCAGTTGAATTTATGGTTGGAAGTAATATTTACGTATTGGGATCTAGCGTGTCCAAGAAACTTATATATCAAGGCCATCACCACTTTTGAGCAATAGTAATTACGACTTTTTAACCATATTTTACTCCTCTGTTTACTTTATCTAGCCGGTCATTACAGCCAAGGTGGCAGTGCCCCATGTGTAGTTATAAAGCGGCGACTGCTGAACTTTGGCTTACAGTATGAAACACCCATAACACTGACAAACCCACTAACCAAAACAAATGGCTAAGTTAAAGCATGAGTTTTGAAAGGTAAACACATAACTGCAAAACATTCTGCACCTGAATGACCCAAAAGTGGCAAAAAGGTCACATTCCTCATAGTCATAGAACTCTAAAGAGTTCAGTCTAAAGTTCTTTGGCATTATACCTCAAATAAAAACATTGATATGATGTTTCCTAGCTGAGTTTAGTTGACCAAACAAAAGTAATAGTTTTGATTGATGGCTCTGGTTAGCTCGGTAAAATCCACTAGTAACTCTTTTGCTTCAGATCTGTTTCACCATCGATGGGGAGGCAAGTAATGTTAGCAACACAGACGATGAGAAACCCACACTCACAGCAGGAAAATCAAATTTACAAGGAATAGAGTGCCACTAACCAAACAGGAGCCACTATTTGATTAGTTGCTTTCCTTGGAGAAAATTTAGGTGAACATTGGAAATACATCCCTCTCAGAAAACTTTGGCGTGCACACTTGAAGTGTGCACATGTATAACAGTATTGTGTGCTTAGAGTGCCTGACCCAAAATTTCCCCAAATCCTGAGTTTGGGTTAATTTTTAAAACGTGAAATCAAGCTTTTGAAGCTGACTTAGATCTAAATTCTAAACTAAAGAAAACATGCAAAAAATATTAGGACAGCCACTAACTCATACACAGGGCTGTTACTGTAGATCCGGAAGCAGTTTAAATGCTCATAGTCAAAATTATCAACCAGAGGTTGCTGGAACCCAAGAGATTTGTAACTGGGTTTGTCACAGAGAAAGTGACAACCCCCTGCATTCTTTTGATCAACATAGATTTCAAACAGCTGTAAAAAGATGTTGACAGAGGCGATGATAAAGTCAAACATCCTTAGAGGTCTGAGCACCAGCACAGTGCGCAGGAGTTCCTTCATTGCTGTTTGCGCAGTATTACGTACTAAAAGATTGAAAAGTCCTGTCTTAGTCCTCACCTTTTAATTTTAGTTAGGCTTATAGGTCATTTTCGAGATCTTACCTCTGGAATCAGTAACTCTTTCAGGCAGTAACCCTATACATATTTCCCATACTACTCATTAGGACTTTGTTCCAACCCAAGTAGCTGAGTTTTTGCAAAGTAACTTATAGGATGTACAATTGTGGTTTGCCCATATAAGAAATAAGTAATGAAGTATCTGGCAATTTTTGCGGTGTGTGTTAAATGTGATAAAACTCTCATGAGAAATAATCTCCAAACGAACACTTTAGGTATATGTTTCTTTACCTGGTTTTGGGGCGACGAGATATTCTGGCGGTGGCGGAGGAGGTTTAGAAGGGCCGGGTACGGGATCATCCACTTCCATGGGCTGACTATCATCTACCGTTGTTGTGGACCCAGTAGCCGCGGCGGCGGCGGCGGCCTCCGATGCAGCATGTTGTTCCAACGCATCTGCGAGGGAGTCCTTTCTTTTCGACCCTACCCTGATTTCAAAGGGTTGCTGCTGCCTGCAGTGCTCTACTTCTAGCTCGAGCCGGTTGATGAAACAGGTGAGCCCCGAGTGTGTCTGGAAGCTCTGCATGTCCAAATTCGTGATGAGGTCAATGACACGAACGGCACGGGTCACGAACGTGATGTGATCAAGCTCAGTGCTGGGCCACTGGATCACTTTTAGCAGGCTTTCTAGCATGCCGCAGGACACCAAAGCTTCACCCCCGGCCTCGTACGACGCCAAGTGGTACAGGAAGCTAAAGAGTGCCGTGGCCAGAGGCTGCGGGAATGGTTGATGCTGCTGTGACTTTGAGGATCCTGCCGCAGACTCCTTGTGCGGCGCCGTCAGCGAGGCGATGCAGTTGCGCACGAGAGTCGGCAGGAACCCGTGGTAAGAAGCTGCGCCGGTCACGTCGATAATGGTGTTAAGTTTGGGAAAATTCGGATTTCTGTCTAGGTGAATGATAGAAGTCAGCGCTTTAAGCGCGGCCGCCTTGATCTCCATGAGGTGGTCACCTTTCATTTCTAGCACCTCCACTAATTCTTCAAGAAGTCCTGAATAGAGCAGGCTTTGGATATTGTCTGTCAGTTGATTTGAATAGATGAGCACCGAGAGTGCCTGAAGACGCGCTTGTACACATTTGAGCCGCTTTCCGTAGTCCGAGAAAGAAGCCGCCAGTCTTAGGTAGGTGAAGAGTAGCATTTGCTTGTCCTTGGGCACTTGGTAATCCCGCAGTATCTGCCCCATGATCTTTGCAGGGGTCTCATTGAGTTTGTCAACGTTCTCAATGTGAATTACAGTGACAGTGGAGGCCAAGTTTTTGCCGCCGCTGCCCTTGCCACCAACGCCCGCGGCGTTGGACACCACGGCAGGCATTTCTGCGTAGAATTCAAAATGCAAGTTCGTGGCGCTCTCCGGAAAAGTCTCGATGAGGTCGTCCGAACAACACTTGGCTAGACCAAAACCGTTGTCTTTGCCTCCCCAGGAAGCGGCTAGGTGGGTGAGGCGGTTGAGCAGCCCGTTGCGTTTCTCGGGCGCGAGTCTTGTGATGAAGTTGCTCCTCTTGGAGAACATGTAGAGCAGGTTGAGCACGGCCAGCACCACGTCCAAGTCGGAGGAGGCGAGGAGCGCCGTCAGGTGCTCCATGGACGAATAGAGGTGCCGTGAAAAGGAGTGCTCGATGAGCAAGGTGGTGAAGTGCAGAGTCCAGAGCAGCAGCTCCTTGACTCTGGCGGCCACGTTGGCCGACACGGCGCCGGCATGAGGGCCTGGGTAGCTTGGGGTGTCGCAGGAGAGCAGCCAGGGGCCGTTGTGACTTCCGGCGTCGGCACCGAGCATGGGCGCGGCTGCCATCTCAAGCACCTCATCGCACATGTCGAGCACGTCGATCCAGTGGTAGAGTTCGCATTTGCCGTACGTCCACGTCTCGATGCGCTGCAGCTCGCGCAAGAACTCGTCCTTGTTGCGTCCGCACGCCGTCAGCCTCTCGATGAGGGCCTTGCAGTCGGCCGGCATCTCCGAGGAGCTCTTCTTTAGCTTCGAGCGGTCGATCTTCATGATGGCGGCGAGGCGGTCCGGACAGAGAGAGTCGACGTTCTAGCCCATTGTGTCTGTGTAAAGGAACAGTTATTTCAACAGTCAGTGATCATTTCTATTTTTAGGGCTTAGGAGACTCCTGTCAGGCCGACCGTCCGAAGATAGGTTGGCGGAGACCTGATAGAAGCTCCAGAGGCCCTAGAAAAAGAGCAAAACGTTCAAGAGCGTCAACTTCTCATTCGAAGTGATATTTCCACTCGGTTTCTATCACGGGTCGTCAAAAGATCCATTGTTTGGGCTGTCTACGCTTTGAGAATGAGTGCCAGGCATTAGGCACAATCGGAATGAAGAGCAAGTTCGCCCCACCCTTCGTCGACACCATCTTGAACGCAGTGGCCCCAAACTACATCAACTGCTCAGTACTAAGAATGCGGAGGAAGAAAGACAACTCAGGAAGACCTTTTCTTCCGGAGTTGGCGGTCGAAAAGGAAGAAAACGCGGACAAAAAAGTAAAGTGGCCTGATCCAAAAGATCCTCTCCAAGCTTAAGAAGGTTAAAGAAATAACTTCGAGAAGCATGAGAAGAAACGAAAATCACCTCTTAGTGCAGATGGAGGCGGCGACGGTCCAGAGCGGCCGCAGGGGAAGCGGCTTCCGGCCGTCCTTGGAGTTACTCCCGGCAGAGAAGTTGACGATGACGGCGGGGTAGTCGTTGAGGTGGAGACGAGAGCGAGGTGAGGGCGAGGATCGGCCGTCGGCGAGCGAAGGGAAGTGAACGAGACTGAATGCAATGGTTGAGCTGGCCGAGATGAGCTGACTGCTGGCGACTGCTGAAGTTCCTGCTGCTGCTGGCGCCGCCGGCCCTGAAGAAGAACTGAGAGAAGCGGCCCCAGCTGGCCAACACGGCCCCCAGCAGGCAGGCCTCGCCCGCCTCCTTTGCCGCCAACTCGGCCAGGACTTTTCTCCGTCCGACCCTTGTATCCCTTTTGGCAGCCTCGTGGCAGCTGGTGCGCGCGGCCGATTTGGCGGCGGCGGAAGCGACGGCCGTCGAGTCCGCGAGGGCCGCCGAGCGGGGACGGACTGAGTAGTGAAAGACCGCGAACTTCAAAAAAGAAAAAAAAAAGCAACTCCACGAGGGGCGAGACCTTCATCAAGGATAGCATCCGCGATGGCGTCGACCGCGGCGTCGACGGCCTCCAATTAGGAGACTTGGAGTCTGACGCGATCCTCCGATCCTCGCCACGTGCAGAGAGAGGACGGCTGCGTTAAGGAGACTTTCCGCCAGATTACGGCTTCGTTCGTACAATTCTCCACGGGTTCTTCAAGGTGAGCATCTCGAAAGTCGCCTGAATCCGCTGTCCATCCTCTAGGAGAAGCTTCATTGCGGAAATGTCGGTAACGCCTGACAGGGTGGAACAGAAGGACTACATGGTTGTGTGGCCAATCAATTCATTGTTCCCAGTCGAGTCGTTCTTGGGTTGACTTCAGTTCAGTGGAAAGGTTATGTATTTGGTAGCGCGAATCAAAAAGTACTTCACAATGAACAGACAATTAGCATTGTTCCTGGGTTTTCCCTAAACAAAATCTAAGATTTGGCTGTTATGGATTGAGAAATAGCTAGGAGAATGCCATCCAAGCCTTTTATTCGTTATGTTCTTGCTATTGCGCTGTTATGATTTTCAGTTCCCTCGGACTTCTTATTCCCGTAGGGGGGTCGTCCACAGCTAAGTGCAACACCTTGGGCTCCAACTTTGTGACCGAAACGCATGCTCTGGTGATTAGAACACACCAGTGGTACATCGTCACTGCCGGTGGCAAGTACATGACGAGGTACGTACGTATACTTAGATAAGTCGAGGGGTTAGAAGCCCCTGAAACTGTTTGAGTTTTTTACAAAGCTTTTCTTAGCTTCCTGCCAAAAACCCTTTGTCAACAGAAGACACTATGAATAGAGGTTCGAAAAAGTACACTTGAAACAAGACTTTCTTCTCTCTTTCAGTGATGGAAGCTCCTCTTAATGTTGATGTTCGCCGTAGGAGCAAACTTGAAGTTAAGTTCATTATAAAGAAAAAAGCTAAGAGGTATTTTTTTACCTTGTTTTCAACCAATTTTGACATGGTGAAAAGATGAAATAGGCAAAGTTAGTAACAAAATTAATTGGTAGATGATCTTTATGCTTCACGAATGTCTGCCACCTTCAAAGTCAACTGACCGGGACAAATTATATGGTACAACTCATTAAACTCTCCATAACACCAGAACCAAGCTGAGTGACACCATTGGGTACGATGCAGGTTATATTGTGAGAGTTCAAGGTATCTTCTGCGAGAAATCACACAATGCACCTGAATACCCACATGAGTGAGATCAGCCAGGATTACAAGCTTGTCCATCAACCAGTTTCATTTGCATGTCCGACACTTGGTCGTCTATCTTATCCCCATGCTAGTAGTCATCACCCCTGGAGATGATTTCCTTGCAAGTTGGCCTCAGGAGGATGGTGTGCTCAAACTGAGCTGTGTAGCAACCTTTGACGTCGCAGAGTGGGGGGTAAGGTTCGACGATGCCTTTCTCGCCGAGATCTTTGAGCGCCATCAAGTAGCTAGAGGAGAAAGAAAGAAGGCTGTAGTCCTACATGTAAAGGACAACCTAGTCCGATGGGACCGGACCGCGGAGGTAAAAAAATCAACAATGGACGTGCAATTGGGCACTTCGTGGACATGGCCATGAGAAATAGAATAGCATTTGCGGTCACGCAATGTGCACCCACCGAGTCTCTCCCAATCTGTCCAGCCAGCGCCTGCAAAATGCCAGGGTGCCAAAATGCTTGTTGATGGTATTCAAGAGCTGCTTGCTCCTTTGGAGTCTCAGTGGGACGTGGCCTGCATCGAAGTTCTTCATGTAGTGGCTGGTTTCCATGTCGTCGTGTACGAAGCTGAAATCGTTAATCAGAGAGAGAGACGGAGAGAGAGAGAGGGCATGTGGCACTGTTCTTCTGCGTGGTGGATCCACTTACCCTCTACCAGTCGATCCAAACGTCTCGATTGCGTAGAACTCATTCTCTTCCATCAAGGTGCTTTCGCCACCCTTGATGATTGGGACAGTTTTTCCAGAATGAATTTGGTATGGAGAGATTGAATGGCCGTTCAAGTTGCGGATTGACTTGATCTGACGGGAAAATTTAGATGCAGAACCTCAGACGCAATTCACTGCAGGCGATAGAGTTTCATAAATTAAGACTCTCACCTGATACACTTGTCCATCCAGCTCAATCTCATGACTCTCCATGGTCTCTTGAATAGCGGCGCCGACATCGCAAAGTCTGGCGTCAATGCCAGCCTCACGGATGCCAGTTTCTGTGGCCGCCTTCACGGCCTCTACGAGGGGGTCAAACTTGGGGTTGAACGTCATAGTCCAGGCACAATCGATTATTCGACCGTTTACGTGGGTGCCAAAGTCCATCTTCACGACGTCATTGGGGCCTAGCACGGTCTCGTCCCCGGCATTGGGTGTATAGTGGGCGGCACAGTGGTTTATGGAGCATCCAGTGGGAAAGGCCAGGCCGGCGCGCAGTCCGTCTTCACCTATTAGGGCACGCGCAGTCTTCTCGAGCTCCTCGCAGATGTCGATCATCTTCATTCCCGGCCGGACCCATTCTCGGATATGCTTTCGCGTCTGCCGATGAGCCTCGGCCGCCCGACGCACCTCATTGTACAGATCCAGCTGTAAGCGGTCGAGTGCTCGCTTCTCCTCCGAACCGAAACGATCCTTGGCAGAGCGACCGTCCGTCGAGATTGTATATTCGACTTCTTGGCCCTTGGGAAACTGACCGTCCGGAAAGAGCAGACTCACCGGTACGCTGGGAGGGTTGGTCTGTTCCACCGACCCGGTTACCGTGGGGGCGGTCACTTTCTCACTATCGCTCGCTTCGGCCTTTTTCTTTTTGTTGCGGTTGCGTCTTCTCTTGGCCTTCTGCTTGTCGTCCTCGCCGTCCGCAGCTTCCTCGATCACGCCATCTCCGGCCTCTCCAACCTCTCCGGCTTCCCCCACAGAGGAGGCGGTAGCGGCTGCGGCCGCCGCTGCTTTCTTTCTGTTCTTTTTCTTATTCTTCTTGGTCTGCTCGCCGCCGCCGTCGACGGTCATGGCTCCCTCTACTTTGGCCACCAAGGCATCAATGTCGTCAATGGTCATGTCGACACGTGCCATTGTCGCGTGTAGGAAGCAGAAGTCCGGTAGAACAGAAGTATGAGGATCCACCGACGTTGTTCGCTCGGCTCACGTTGCTGCGCTGTTGCTCCACGCGCTGTGTGCAGATGCTGTCGCTGACTCTGCAAGAGCAGAGCTGGCCGAGGCCTCCAGGACGCCAGGTGCAGCTGCGTCGCCGCTGACGACGACTTTCTGCTCTGCCCGTTTAGACTGCGGTCTAAGTGGCATTCTCTCGGTGAGCCTTGGGTACTTGTTCACCCAGCAAAGGGACGGCCAGCTCCGTGTGCGTCACTTGGTGTCCCTTATAGGGAGAAGAAGGACGAGGAGGACCGCCTGACAGTCCTCGGGAAGCTTGGTCGCCGGCTCATGTTCATGTTCCTCTTCAAGTATGGCCTGGAGATCTTCAGGCAAGACGCACACCCAGCTGCTGTCTAACTTGAAGGAGTACAAAATCATCCAGACGGAAAGGGTGCACGGCGTCATGGCCAAGGTAGACAGGGGAGAGTTTTCCCGCCAAAGTCCTTACGTGGACTCCCCCCAGAGCATCGGGCATGGAGTGACGATCAGCGCGCCGCACATGCATGCGTACGCTCTCGAACTTCTGAAGGATCGACTCCAGCCAGGGATGAGGGTGCTGGATGTAGGATCAGGGAGCGGATATCTCACTGCTTGCTTTGCCCTCATGGTGGGACCAGGCGGCACTGTCGTCGGCATCGAACATGTAGACGAGCTGGTCCGGACGTCAGAGGAGAATGTCAAGAAAAGCCACGAATACCTTTTGACTTCTGGCCGGCTCAAGTTCGTCGTAGGAGACGGGAGGAAAGGATATGCACCCGAGGGGCCGTACGATGCAATCCACGTGGGCGCGGCCGCGCCGACGCTGCCTCCAGCATTAGTGGACCAGCTCGCGCCTGGAGGGAGGTTAATCATCCCGGTGGGAAAGCACTCCCAGAGTCTGGAGCAGATCGACAAAGCCAAAGACGGGACAGTTTCCAGAGAGAAGCTCATGGGCGTCAGATATGTCCCTCTCACGGACCGCGAGAAGCAGTGCTGAGCAGTCATGGCGAAATCGTACAATTATTAATTTAGCCTCGTACATACTTTTAAATCACGTAACTCTAGTCATGCCAGAGCTATTCATAAAAGGTATGAAACTTTGAGATTATACATAGACTTCCACTATGTATCATGTTCATTCTCTTCAGGACGTCTCCCCGCTAGACAACGGGGTAGGGTTCGTCATGTGTCTTAGACCTCTTGCCTGGAGTTGTCAGGAGCAGGCATGGAAGTTGTTTAGCCATGTACCGTACCTTGTAATAGCTGAGCGAGGCTCAAGCATAGAGACGATAGCTATATGGTTTCAAGACATTCAAGACAAGACTGTTTGAGCACCTCGTCTGAAGAGATGAGGCTTCATGACAAAATTGCCCGTTGTAACTACAAGAACAAGCAGTGTAAAGATACACTATTCAATAAAGCCTTGATGGCCTCGATCTGGAGATCTCAACAAAGACAATCTCAGTAAAGAGGATACACGTGAAAAATATAACGAGCATGATTCGTGCCCGCTCCCCAGTCGAGAATCCAATCTTGATGCATTTACTTCGAAGTGTTTGTTGGCGAACAACGACGTCGCCGAGGTCAGGCAAAGAGTACCGTGTCCAGCAGAGGTATCGTTCACATCATCGACTGAATCACGTAAGAAACAGAAAATACAGTCGTGATCGCAAAAATATTGCTTGCTCTAAATTGTTAACGTTCATACGTTCCCATACTTTGTAAGGCCGAATACCATATTTTTTTACGTCTCGCTGTTCATCGGGCTGACGTCTTCTAAGGCATCGTAGCTTCTAGAAGGTCACTCAACTGACATCTCCCACTTCGCCCTGGTCACTGGGAACTCTTGGCTCTCTGCTCGCTGATAGCTCGAGCCCATACTGATGGCTGACAACAGCCTGGGCCAGCTGAGTAGCCTCTTCTGGACCGACGATGTAAAGCAAAGAGACAGCAGCACCAGCGGCGGCTGAAGCAGCACCAGCAGCAGCAGGCACAGGCAGCTGGCAGAGTGAATTCTCGATTTCTCCGTCTCTTGTTCGTATCGACGTTGCACAACTTCTTCGCTTCTTGTGCCGAGGACTTGAACCAGATCGCGCTCGAGGCGTCGCCTGTTGGGCGGCAGGGGCGACGTCACTCCGCCCGGTGCCATGTTCTCCCTCGCCGAGCTGGGGGGGTTCCCCTCCGGCGCCGAAGAAGTGACCTCCCTCTGCGCCGCCCTGCGGTCGCTGGAGCCGCGTCTGGTCGAAGACGACCCGAGACACCGACGGTTCTTCGCCGCACTTGCAGTCCTCGCAGCGGACTACCTGACAGCTGGATGTGACCTCGTCGGCGGCCCTCGCGGCGGCGGTCGCGAGCTTCGCGAGGCCTCCGCCTTAATCGCCAGCTACCTCCTTAAACACCTCCGTCTCGGCCATGGGGCGCTCGCACAGGGATTCGCCGTCAAAGATTACTTATATCCCCTGGGTGCCCTGTGCTCAGGATCACCCGCCCTGGAGAAATCAGAACAGTCGGCCCTATTCGCAGTCCTTATGGAAACTGCAGCGCCCTTCGCAGACGTCTTCGAGACGACGAAGGATAGCTTGGGAGCTGTTGGGCTCGATGCTGAATCGCCGGTAACCGCGACCGTTGCTGACGCTGCGCGGCCCCAGACTGACCTTACTCCCATGTTTATCGGGCAACTCATCACTCCCATCGAAAAAGACTCACACGTAAGCTTTCGTGTTAGTCGTCGATGAAAAAGGTGATGGCAATTTTCCGTTTTGTAGGCACAAGAACCCACCGATCCCGAACTTGACAAGGGCAACTGCTCCAGGCATCTGCGTCTCTCCTTCGCTAACCGCAATATCCAACACATGCATTCAAGAGACGCAGGGGACATTCTAATAGATCTGTGCTCCTCTCTGCCTCTGTTGTCGACTTACGTGGGCCAGTGGAACGATGCCACCACAGGGGAAGGCACACGTGTGGCTGCATCTTATGCTGAGGCAATGGCTCACAAGCAGACGTTTCAAGAACTGGTGAGAAGAGTTCTAATGAATCAGTCATCTCTTTACAGCGTATTTACTTTCAAGGTGTCTGAGATCAATGCTACTTGGAAGGCTCTCACCATTCCCGTTCTCGAACCTCTCACAGCTAATCGAATCGCTAAGCTGTGCAAGGTGATCATGGGCTGCCTGCTCGCCTCCGTCTCTGTCGCCACTACCCAAAGCATCCTCAGCTTGAATACCAACCTTAACACTAGCAGCTCTTCTTCGTCCAGTCAACCTGGAGTCACAGGATCTTCTTCCAAGGACCAAGAACTGGATCTATACGCCATTGAGATAATTGAAAAGTCTCTGGAACTGTTTAACTCGACTCTCTCCCTTTTGAGGGAGTCAACCAGGGCCGGCGGGCACATCCTGCAGAATTTTACAGTTATGGGCGCATGGGTCCTCACCACGGGACTTCTTGTGCAACTCACCAACACCAGCCAGGTGACGGAGAAGAAGGACTCGAAAGCCAAGGACCAGAGCTCACTCAGGTAACCATGTTTAATTTCCTGGCTTATACAAGGCATCATTCTGGACTCTACCCATCAGCATGAGCCGCATAAACCTCATCAAGGCCCAGCAAGGCTTCGGTGTCTTATCAGTTGCCCTTGGTTCTCAAGCCCTATCTCTGACTGCTTCACTACTGGAGGATGTAGCCTCAGAAGTCACCTTAGAGGATTGCGCGACCCTCGATGATGACAAGAACAGTAGCAGCGCGATTAGGGTTGAGCCTGCCACATTCGACCTTTTTCATCCATTCACTGCAACTCAGCGAACTGCTCTAGTCTTCAACTCTGTTCCCTTCGTCCAGCTCTTGTTCAACGTGGCCATCATAAGCTACAGAAAGTCGTGCAACCTTAAATGCCTTGCCAGCAGAGTGGCACTGAACCGGATAACAAGCAAGTCCAGGTATGTGTCGTACGCATACATAGTCCAGGCTACATTCACGTATTATGTATTTGCTACAGGGAATTTTACTAATAACAGGACTATTTTTCTACAGCGTTGAAATGGTGGATGCTCCTCCAATTTCAAGCATGGAAGACATAGACGAAAACTCCTACTCTGAGGAAGAAGAAGATGTTTGCTCCGTGGAGGAACGTCTTCGTTTCAAGCACCGTCAGCGTCACGGGATGTAAGTGCAAAATTCCAGGGTCTGCGGAGTCTTTAGATTGATGCTACAAGCTGGTGCCTTTTGTGATATGTTCAATATTTTTATATATGTGCAGGTCCCGGCCACATCCCAACAGTCCTCGCACCACAGACTGTGACGAAGATGACGATGACGACGACAGTGAGCCCTTGTTGGGACGATGGTTCGAGGAAACACTCTTTCCGGCGGAGGAGAAATCTGTGGCCCAGAAGGAAGTCGACGACTCGGAGGAGAAGGAGCATGAAGAAGACGGCGAGGGGGACTTGAGCACCAGTGGAAACATCGTCCCGGAGAAGGGAGAGCCCGCCGGGTTCATCTCACTGGCGTCGCATATCTTCATTTTTTTGAACAAGCACCTACTGTCTTCGGAATCGCGCTACGTGCGCGCTTATCTCATGGCCAAGGTGTCCGAACAACAGGTAACTTAATCGACACCTATGAAGTCACGTTCCAGGCAATGTACATTACAACAAGTACAATTACGGTATCACTACCGCTAGATGACCGCTTTGGCCGCAATTACTCGGGACCTGGACTTCGAGTCTGCAGCCACTGGCCAACGGATGGAGTATCACCTGGCATCTCTCTACGCAGAGTTCTCCTCCACATTAGCCACCTTCACTCACAACTTGCTAGCGCACGGTTTGCTGACGGAAAGGTTACAGAACTCATTACTCACACAGCTGTCCGTGTCGCCGTGGGTTGATCACCACCAGCAGCACCAGCACGAGTGGCCTTTAAGAGTGTACCCGCGGACCCTGGCAGTACTTACACAGGTTCGACTACATTCCGTTCTCAAGTTCAATTACTGTGCGTAAGTCCTGTGGTTTTCAACTGTCCATGCAATTCTCAGGTGCTTCTGCTGAGACAAAGTCAGGATCAGGAGGGAGGTACTTCTTATGGATCTTCAGGGCGCCACACTTGCGTTTATATCAATATCTGGGAACGCGCCGTCGCATCTCTGGTCAGGCATTCTCTGGTACCTACTCCCGAGGGCGACTCCGACGACCTCAACGTCGAGCATGCTCAGCTACTGCTCTTCGTCTTTCACGCGCTTGCGCTCATGCAGAAGAAGCAGGTGTTGCTATTGACTGCTTCTGGCGTTGTCAAGGCATCTCGGGCAATCAAGAGCGACTCCGTTCCTCTCAAGACCTCTCAGATCCTCCACTTGTCTCGGCTGGTATTGTTGCTGGAATATCTAATGCGTCACATGTACGAGCCGCCCAAAGAACTCATGGAACAGGTACACATACACTTCTTAGTCTTCCGACGACGTGACCTTGAGAACTACAGCAAAATTCCAATGGGAAAACTCTTCTTGTCTTGTAGGTGCAAAACAACATTTTCCGCCGTTTCCTGTCCTCGGCGGCGTCTGTGTTGAGTGCTCCACCTAAATATTTCCCATGCCATGACCTCGAAGCCTGTCTGGCTAAGGTATGCCCGTCCGATGAGGTCGACTTCAGGTTGGTGGACAGGAGTAGGTAAATGAACTTTAACAGGTTCCTAAGACAACTTTTCTATTATGCAGAAACCGTCCTCGATTCTACGACTTGTTCGCTCCAAGTGATCTTCCTTCCGTACAAGAAGTGCCCAAGTTGGACGGGTTGGCATGCAGCTTCCTTCTAGGAACTGCGGACGTGCTGCAGTACAGGAAAGTCTATCAGGCTCTCATTACGCTTTTGCAGGTGAGTTAGCACCGACGCACTTATGAGGCTAGATTGATACTGTCAGTTTTGCTTTGCTTTTTTGTTTTCTGGTACAAATCTCGTTTTACTATCTGCACTTTTAACTCGAAGTTTTGTAAATACTGTATGCAGTACGTATAACAAGTCTTTTTCCTCCGAAACTGAACTGATTTGCACTTTTGCTATAGGCCTAATCATTTTTCACAGTATGGGATCAAAGCATGGGAAAATTATGTACTGTTGCAGAGTTTGCTACATAAAAGTTTGACTTTATTGTGAACAAATAAGTGGTCTTAGAGCAGTCAAACTAGAGTTCAGTTTTTGAGGGTCTTCTTACCTTTTCATAGAGGGATAACCCACTTTTGTAGCTCAATCCTGTCAAAAGTTATGGCTGGAAAAAGTCCACTACACTTATCACATGCAGTATGTTAAAAACTTTGAGTTTAAAGTGCAGAGAGTAAATAGTCCTTGAGAAAAATATGGTTTTAGTAAAATCTTAATATTTTGGCAAAAGGCCAAAAATCATCACTTTTCAAAAAAGTACCTTTTCAACCTGGCAGAGTACTTATGTACACTGTTCTTTGCATCCTTCACATTCTTCCTTCTTACAGGTTGTCCACCAGGCTGACATTCGCCGCGAGGAAGATGACGCTTACGAGGCAATGGTCTCGACGCAGTACTGCTTCAACGTTTGCTGGCGTCTCCTCCAGTCTCTTCCTCCATCCGTGGAGTTTCTCGAGGGCTTGGTATCGCCACAGGCTAATCGAATGCCCGCGTGCACAATGCTGCATGGCTTAATCTTGTGTCCCCGCACTGGCCACAAGGTCTTGGGCACCTGGATTAGAGACTCCTTGGTCAAGCAGGGTCAGACAACGGCCAAAGCTGAGAACTTGCTGAAAAATGTCTCCACCACCATAAATAGGCTGAGCTACGATGTTAAAATTCTGAAACAACTGCTTCGAGACTTATCTGGGAGGGGCTACATGTCCGGAGTGACCGACCGGTAAGACAGGTCTCTGGTCGGAAACGTTGACCGACGATGACATGGTAATGACATCTTCCAGAACGCTTGCTCCCAAGGAGATGCCCTCCTTCGTGGACCTGCTGCTGCTCGACGTGATCATGAGCAAGATTCAGATCTCTTTGGACGTTCGTATCAACTGCGACAAGAAGGAAAGTGGCGGTCTGAAGGCAACTGCGAGTGACCCTGTCGAACTGTCAGAAGCTGTTGCTGCAGCTCATGAGCTGATCCCATTAGTCTCTCAGCTCGTCGTGGCGTTCTCCGCGAGCTCCCGAGCCTATGTGGTCAATTCGATGAAGAAAAACACCGCCAATGACGCGACGTCTCCACTCCCACTAGATGAGAACACCCGAACGGCCGTCGAGCGCTGTCTCAAGGTCTGCGGAACCAAGTGTCCTGTCCTTTCAGAGCTGGCGACCCAGTTATCGGCTGGTCTGGCTCCAGCGCTGAAAGCACGCCTTCACGAGTGGAACGAGGCTAGTCTCTTGGACTTCTCGCCCACTGCGTCGTGGAGAAACCAATCGCTGCCAGATCTGTTACCGTGCGAGACATACATCAACGTTACGATCAAGTAGGCGCCCGACAGATTGGTGTAGAAAAATGGCAGTTCTAATTGACATTCCTTTCAGAACTCATATATCAACCCTTTCTTTGAGCCTAGCTCGCTCCAACTTAAAATCGCTGAAACGCTGCCTCTACAGTGTAGCTCGCTTCGCCTGCGATTTGTATGCCGCGGTCTCGGACGATGGCAGAACTACGGCTTTGGTGGCCTCGGTGACCTCCGAGCACACTTCAGACGAATTGGCACGGGTGCTCTTTCCTTTGACAATGGACGCTTGTGCCGAGAACCTGGCCGACCTGACAGCACTCGCGTTGCAGTCACACTTCTCCAGTCAGGGCCTTCATGACACTGCCGTCTACAAGAAGGCCATGGAGAGTCTGCTTCCAATCCTCTTGGACGCCAAGAAATATCAGGTGAGTGTATTTTTCCGGAGCTGCTCTAATTAGCAATGAGACAGCGTCTCTTGCAGGCTACGTACTTGAGTGAGGAGGTCCTCTGCGAGATTGTCTCGTTCTTCGAGCGCGCTCTTGATAGTGACAGTGGACGTGCCGCACTGACAGAAGTCTTGCGTCGGCCGATGTTGTCGACTGTCTCTCATGCTACCTCTGAGCTGGGAGCGGATCTGGCCAGGATCTTACTTACAGTTGGTTCTGAGGAACTCTCACCAGATTACTCGTCTGCAGCGCGGAGATTCTTATGCCACCTGCTGGAATTATGCGAGCGTCAGCCTGAGGAAGCCTTGAATGAGGTCGCTGTACCGGCTATCAATACGCTGTTAAGGAACCAAGACGAAGTCCGGCATTGGATGGAAACTCTAGTCAAAGGTGAGAATGACACAACAGCCCATCTGGAACACGTCTTTCTGTTGTTGTTCCCGTCTTTGAGTTATCCGGTACGTATGGCCATCATTCACAATAACGCAATATCTTCATCACTCTCAGGTCCGGAAGACTCGAATGACTCCGCCCTGAGCAACGGCTTTTTCCTGTTGGCACTGGCTCGCTTCGCGGGCCGTTCCACCGGGCCGGTCGAGCTCTCGGTAGGTCAATCTCTGCTCCATCTATTGCTCTCTTTCGGCCAAGAGGCCCTTTCGCCAACCAACGATGGCATGGCGTTCACCCAACTTTTCGCCGTCATGTGCACTGTGGCCACGGAAGGCGGAAATCTTGACGTAAGCTCAATGTATAACTTAATAGTTACTGGTAATTATACTTCAGCTTTCTCGCTTAGTTGTTTGAGCATTGCCTTCAATGGCTCGGGACATGCAAGAACTATCTCGTGCAGAAGAATGTTATCGAGAAATTGGCTCAAGGCATCGAGGGTGGCAAGCACATGATCATGGTGGAGAACACGAGCCATATTCTCAACTATGTGAGTCACTAGTACGGGGCTTTTTCCTGCCTAGCATCACCATTTATGTTTCATTGAACACAGATTTACGAGTTCATTTGGGCGGCTAAGATTGCTGTGGAAGATTTCTACGGGTCTAAGGAAAGTGCCTTGTCCTTTCGGCCAACCTCCCCTACTGAGGGCGGCAGTGGCGAGAGCGGTGGTGTTGATCATGATAATGACTGCTACTGGCTCGAGGACGGAAGTGGCCTGTTGGCAGAGGAAGAGGATTCAGGTGCTGAGGATTCGGATGACGAGAGTCTTTGTAACAAGTTGTGCACTTACACACAGACCCAGAAGGAATTTATGAATCAGCACTGGTGAGTTAAGACTATATGAAACTCTGCTGCGGTCAGAAACCACAATAATGCTTCTTCACTCTGCTTTTAGGTACCACTGCCATACGTGCAAAATGGTGGACGGCATTGGCGTGTGCACAGTATGCGCTAAAGTTTGTCACGCAGGCCACGACGTTACTTACTCAAAGTTTGGCTCGTTCTTCTGCGATTGCGGTGATCGGGAAGACGGCTCCTGCCGCGCTCTTGTCCGCCGAAGTCCTCAATACAACGCTAATAGTGCCCCGGGGGCGGGTACTTCCTCTTCCTCCTGTGGGATTGGTGGTGCCAACCGGGCTGGCACCGCGCCAGAGGATCTGAGTAGAGGCCGTCAAAGAAGGATGGAAGGAATGCAACCTCTCTCAGCCTACGGATTTGAGTCAATCTTGGCCAGGTTAGCTGGAAAAGAAACCTCCTACCCAGAGCGCATCATCCTCATCGTATTCAAACTTTCAGCTCTCTCCGTCGCCGAGGCGGTGGCTCCTCTGCTTTAGTAGGGTCCTCTGAAGAAGCCGTTGCACTTCAACAAACTGGTTCCGCCGGGGAAAAGGGGACCCCAACCAACTCTTCGTCATCTCCTTCGAAAGTGCCGAAGCAGGTGCGAGAGTTGGCCTCGTGGATGATTTCTTCTTCCCTACATGAGTCTGGCCGTTTTGGTCGTCACCACGAGGCCCTTTCCGCTGATCTCCTGGAGCTACTGACCAGCCTGCTACCAGTGTTGGAAGCCATAGGGGCTGAAAAGTACTCCTCCGTGGGGAGGCTGGAGCGGGTGCAGGCTGCCATTCATGCCCTTCACACTATCAGGGACAAAATTGTTGAGCAGTCAGAACAACTTGTGAGTGCCACTCTCGGCTCGCAGGAGGGAGCCTTCGAGAACGTCCGCATGAATTACTCTGGCGATCAGGTGAGTGTGATAAATAGAGATTATCCATTTGAACCAATACGTGACGCAGTCACTTTCTTTTGTCAATTGATCGTCAGTATAATTACTCACTTACACAACTTGCACCATTCCTGCCCAAAGGGACAAACGATCCGCCAATTGATGAACAATCACATGCTGCGGCGCGTGGTCATGTGTTGCCTCTCGTCGGGTGGGAAGCGCCAGCACTTGGCAGTGGCGCACGAGAAGGGCAAGATTACGGTGCTTCAACTTTCGGCACTCCTCAGACAGGCAGATTCAGCGCAGAAGAAACTCACGCTCACCAGGTTGTCTTCGGCCCCGGTACCTTTTACAGTGCTCTCTGTCGCGTCAAATCCGGTAAGAAAGTAAGAGTATGTCTATAGAACAAACAGGTACTACTAAGCCACTACCTGATCATGTCCTCAGGCAAATGAGAACTATCTGGCTGTGACGGGCTTGAAGGACTGCCATATTCTTACATTCAACCCCTCGGGAAGTGTCTCCGATCACTTGGTATTGCACCCTCAGCTAGACGCAAACAATTTTATAGTGAAGACATTGTGGATGCCTGGCTCCCAGACTGAACTAGCACTCGTCACAGCAGACTTTGTCAAGATCTACGACTTGGGGCGCGACGTCTTGAGTCCCCAGTACTATTTCTTAGTTCCTTCTGGCAAAGTACACGACTGCACCTTAGCCTTCTTGGCCGATGGATCCAGACACGTACTCCTCATGTCTTCTGCCGGCCACATCTACTTCCAGCCGTTGTGCGCCGAGTCCGCAGCGGCTCACGGACCCTTCTACGTCACTAATATCATGGATGTGGTACACGAGGTGTGATTTCAGAAAGATTGTAGACTTTGGCAACATAATTTTCTATACCTATATGTCTTTATATCGTTCAGGAACTGGAGGATAGCTCGGAACAAATTGGAGGCGGGGGCGTTTCCCTCTATTACAGTCACGCACTGAGGATGCTCTTCTTCAGCTACGTTCACGGCAAGAGCTTCATGGCGCCCCTTGCCGAGATGACCGACGAACTGAGAACTGTTTACAAACTAGAAGTGAAGCAACAACAGCAGTCCACCCCGGCTACACCAAATTCATCTTCAGGACCCCATAGCAGTGCCAGCAAAAACAGCAACAACGCCCAACCACTCTGTCAGTGGAATGAAATTCACGGTCACCCAGGTGAGAGCTATCATGCGCTACATATGCTTGTGACCATAAATCCTGTACTTCTGTGTTTTATTGTTATAGGGCTGATCACCGCCTTCCTGCAGACGTCGAACAACCCTGTGGTGATAATGGTGAGACCTGGTTTGGTTATGATTCAGGAGATCAGAGTCGGTCCAAAAATCAGAATCATCGACATGGTGGCCATAAGACACAGTAGTGTCAACAGTGAGAGAAGAACAACACTGATCTTGCTTTGTGAAGACGGAAGTCTCAAAATCTTTATGGCTAACCCCGAAACCACGGAATTCTGGCTGTCTCCGGGTCTGCGACCGGTGGCCGCCATCGCACAAATAAAACCGCCTAGGAGGCGAAGAGCTGCTGCAGGCATGGCACCTGGATTTTCGGGAGTGGTTGGCCGAGGTGCTGGAAATGTGAGCTTTCCGGTTGACTTCTTTGAATCGTGCTCACAAATTTCGGATGTTGAATTCGGAGGAAATGACGTTCTCCAGGTTAGTGTAGCATGCTTTTCCTGGTGTGAATATGTATCATTTTCTTCTTTCTTTTCAAAAGGTCTACAACGTACACCAGATCAAGCACCGCCTGCAGACATCTGGTCTCTACATTGCGAACACGAAAGTGAGTGGTTTCTGTATGGATGTCATAAACAACGACCCGAGCCAGGTTATTGTGGGCGTCAGAGTCCTTCTCGGTTCGAAAGACATTGCAAGAGTGCCAAGCACCATCGAAGTATTTGGGAGGAGCATCTCAGTGAACTTGAACAGGTGAGTTGACTCATTTGAGAAGTTCATTTACGTACGTATTTGTACATATGATCAGTGATCACATGTTTCAGTTTCATGTAGGTCTCATAGTCGAACTCCTTTGTAGTCGTGAAAGTTCTCTTTTACCATACTTGGCAGGCCTCGCTGGTACGACCTCCCCTTAACCCGCGAGGAGAGCCTTCAGTCAGACCAACGCCTGACCATCACATTCGGCTCATCTCACGACCCTGCTGGAGTCTCTTTCCTTGACTGCGTCCAAGTCCACGGAAAAAACAAGGAAGCTTTTGGTTGGCCGGAGGATCAAGACGAAAGCCTTGGATCTGGGGCCTCCGGAGGTGGTGGAGGAAACTGCCACAGTGGCTTTGCGAGCACCGGAGAAGACCCTACTGATCCGCGCCTTGAGGTTGCTGGGCCAATGAGCAAAGTAGAGCAGATGGCGGTGGAGTCACTGGAGGCCCTTAGATACTCGCTCCACGCGTCCACATTAATGGAACATCACCGCCAGACAGCGACCACCAGGTCTGACGAGGAGGTCCGTGCCGTCACGTTGGACTTAGCCAGCCAGTTGGCTACACTCCCGGCATGCTCGCAAGTAGAGCATCTTTCAAGGTGCGTGTTAGCTGCACTCTTCCCCGCTAAGTCGGCGTACGCCGCTCATAGAGACGCCGTCTTACTGCGCAACGCCGCTGCCGAGCTCGACGGTTCTACTGACGGCGGCTGTGGTGGAGTTGAGCACTTTCACTGTCTGTTATTAACGGCTCGCTCAGTGGCAGTGTCGAGGCCAGCAAATCTCATTCGATTTGCGGAAGAAAGAGAAGAGTTGTCCATCCAAGACAACGATGGTATAAGATTACGAGGAAGACAGAGATTCATGCAGAAGCTTGTCAACTGGTTTTGGACCCTCTTGGAGAGTAGGCCGGTCAACTCCGCTGTCGGTATGCTTGGGATGCCGGGAATCACTCATGTGGAAGCCTCGGTCCAGGTATAGTGCCACAATACCATTACAATGGTTTTGAGAACAGTTGTCATTTTTTGAGATTTCCTAGGTTCTTACATTACGAATTCTCTATCCAAAGCACTTCAATTTCAAGAATTTTGCCTTTGTATAGTTATCGTCTATTAAAGTCTTTTTTTTTAAGCTTTCACAGTTGACTGGTAACTTTTTTATTCGAAGGTTGACTGCACGTAAAATGAAGCTCAGAAAGGAAAACTCAGCTTTGGTGCTCGTACAGAAAGTAATAGTTCTTCTTTCCCCTAGGCCCTGATCGAAATCCTCCATGCCTTTGCTTCTCACGATCACGAGTGTGCGAGCTTCGTGGCCTCGTTCTACGCTGGTTTTCTGGTGGCCGAAAGCACGCAGGTGAGCTTTGCTGCTAAGCAAGCTCTCAACAGGGTCCTGAGACCAAAAGCCAAGCGCCGAAAAGTATTCATTCCTTCGCCTCCATATTGCGCCACTCCACCATTACCGCCAGCGCCAGATCCACCGTCCGATCAACAAAACAGGCAGGATCAAGAGCAGGACGATGACTTACAGTTTCACGATGCCATTCCAATGCAAGGTGAAGTTTCCCATCCTTATGATCCGCTATACGCGTAGAGGTTTATTCAATGAAATTAATCTTGCAGGACAAGATGTTGAAGGTGCCCTCAACGTGGGGCCCGGAGGAGTTCAACTAGGTGGTATCGCTGGAAATCTAGATGCCCTTCTTCCCATGGCAGCTGGAGGCGGCGGCGCTGGTGGCGCAAGTCTTCCTGCTGGAATAGCCGCCAACTTGCCTGGGATGCTTGAAGCTATGTCAGGCGAAGTCGATGATGAAGCTATGGTGGAACTTGCCATCGCACTGAGCCTTCAAGAACAAGACGCGGGAGGTGCTGGCCCAGAGCAGAACCTAGGCGGCAATTTACCTCCTGGTCTTGCTGGCCTACAGCAAGGTCTTGAACAGTTGGTCAACTTAGAGAATCTCCCAGCCTTACGAGCCATTTCTGGTATGTTGGGAGGCGCCATAGGGGGCCTGACAGATGATGATGTTGACATGGAGCAATCTGGAGCGGGTGGAGGTGCTGGTGCCGGAGGAGGTGGCGTCGAAGGTGTTAGAGATGAAGAGGACGAGGAAGAGGGAGGAGTTCCACAAGAACCAGCTCACTTTTCCGACGCAACGGCATCGGCACCAGGGAGTGATGACGACGATGGCCCTCCGACCGCAGACGATGACGACGACGACAATCCAGCCCGTGACGGAGGTCTTGTAGCGCCGCCAGAGCAAGACCAGGAGGGCGGATCCGGTGGAGGTTCAGAATCTGGAACTAGCGTAATCGAGAGCCTCGGCGGGGAGCAGACAATTTCTGGTCATAGCTCTGGCTACGAAGTAGACACGCTTAGAGGCGGTGGCGGCGGCAGCGGTGTTAACATCGGTGAGGGTGCAGGCACTGGCAATGCCACCGACACAAACTTTACGGATGAAGCGGAAGAGGGAGGTGCCACTAATCTGCTTCGCCTCCACGCTTTGAGACTTCTCATGCTGGAGGAACTGCTGAAACATTTCCCGCGACTGCGAGACGTTGGGGGTGTCCGTAGCATTCCCTTCATGCAAGTTCTGCTGATGCTTACCACTGATTTGGATTCAAAAGAAGAACGAGACCGAGTGGTATTGGACAAACTCCTTAAGACGCTCATTGAAGAGCTAAACATCCAGAGAAGAGAATCCGAGGATAAAGCCTGCGAGCGGAGCAATCTGAGAGAAATGCAGCTGGTTGTTCTGAGATTTTTCAGCGTGCTCATGTCTAGGTCCAAATCATGGCAGGGCACGAAGCAGTCCTCGTCTTCGGAGCCGTCAAACTTTGTCTCGCACGCCACTTCGCAGGCTCTGCTGAGGACCGGTTGTGTTGAGCACTGCCTGGCCATTCTGAACAGCTTGCTAGACTTTTGGAGAAAGACTGCTATCGAGGACCAAAGCATGAAGGTGGGCAGCAGCTTGTTGAAGAATCAGTCCTTGCAGAGCCCGCCGGACATGTCGCCCTTCTTCCTCAAACAATATGTCAAGGGTCACGCGCACGACGTCTTTGAAGCATATCCGCAACTACTCACTGAGATGGCCTTAAGGCTTCCCTACCAAATCAAGAAGTTGACCGAGTCCGAATCTGTCTCCCTCCAACACGAGCAACATCAAATGTTTGGGTCAGAGTGGCACGAGACGTTGTGCGAGTACATGCTAACTCAACAGACTCCGTACGTGCGCCGACAGGTACGCAAGCTACTGCTGTACATATGCGGCAGCAAAGAGAAATACCGAGAACTGAGGGACCTGCACTTATTGGGCAGTCACCTGCGAGATGTCAGAGCAGTGATGTCGCAGGATGAAGAAGCGTCATTTCCCTACGACACTCTCCTTACGCTGATAGAACATCTGAAAGCCTGCGTGGACGTGAGTGCCTTACGAACCCAGAACTGGCGAAAGTTTTGCCTACACGACGACACAGTGTTGGCGTTCCTTTTCAAGATTAGTTTCATCCTTGAAGATGGAGTTAGTCCCATCATCTTACAACTGCTACAAAATGCTATTTGCAGTAATGCAGCGACGGGAGCGACTCAACAGAGAGGACCGGAGTCCAGTGCCTCCTCTACAACGTCCTCGAGACTTTCCAGAGGTGGTCGATCCGCACTGAAAGGCGGAGAGAAAAGTAAACTTGAAGATACCGACGAGAGCGAGCTGGAGGAATCTACGCTAGTCAGACAAGTAAATCAGCTCGTGAGCACCGAGCTGCTGTTCAGGTTCGTGGAGAAGTTCTTACTGGAGTGCAACTCAACGTCAGTGCGCTGGCAGGCGCACTCCTTGATTGTCACACTTCACTGCCACTCTGCGCCTAGACAACAGGAGGAGATCGCCGATATCTTGTGGCGCCTATGGCGCCAGCTACCACTGCATGGTCGCAAGGCAGCGCAGTTCGTTGATCTGCTCGGCTACTTCTCCATGAAAACACTGAGGGATGAGGATCAAATTGCTGTTCACGTGCAGCAGGCGGTGGACGTGCTCAAGGCGCAGAACATCATTCTCGCCAACCACCCTAATTCTAACATCTACGGCGGCCTGAGCCATCTGGTGGATTTCCATGGCTACTACTTGGAGAGCGACCCCTGCTTAGTTTGTAACAACCCCGAGGTGCCCTATACCACTCTGAAGCTGTCAGCGCTCAAGGTGGATACGAAATACACTACGACGACGCATATCGTGAAGCTTGCAAGCAGCCACAGCATCAGCAAGATAGCTCTACGCATTGGCGATTTGAAACGACAGAAGATGGTCCGCACCATTAACATCTACTACAATAATCGCAGCGTTGGTGCAGTTGTCGAGCTCAAAAATCGCCCCACTATGTGGCACCGTGCCCGCAAAGTTTCGCTTACCGCTGGCCAGACGGACGTAAAGGTGGAGTTCCCCTTGCCTATTGTTGCCTGCAACTTGATGGTGGAATACGCAGACTTCTATGAGAACATCCAGGCGAGCAGCGAGACTCTTCAGTGTCCTCGATGCTCTGCGTCAGTCCCTGCCAATCCAGGAGTCTGCGCCAACTGCGGTGAAAACGTGTTCCAATGCCACAAATGCAGGAGCATTAACTATGACGAGAAGGACCCCTTCCTGTGTAACATCTGCGGCTTCTGCAAGTACGCCAAATTTGAGTACACGCTGAATTGTCGTCCCTGCTGCGCTGTCGATCCCATCGAAAACGAGGAAGACCGCAAGAAAGCTATTGCTAGCATCAATGCCCTATTGGACAAGGCCGACAAAGTCTACAGGCAACTAATAGGAAACAGACCGCAACTGGAGTCCCTATTGTTGAAAGTATCGGCGTCCGGTAGTGAGGCTGACGGCCAAGAAGGTGGCTCCTCGACACAGTCAAATAGTACCTCGCACGTCAACATGTTCATACAACAGCTCGCTCAGCGCTACTGCGGCGACTGCAAATCTGCCTTTGAAGAACTCAGCAAGATCATACAGAAGGTGATTGCTACCCGGAAGGAACTGTTGGCGTTTGATAACAGCAAGAAGGCTGGTGGTGGTGTAGGAGGTAGAGCTTACTCTCAAGAACTTACTGGTTCCGGTGGAGAAATCCGACAGGTGTCTGGTCGATGTTACGGGTGTGCCGCAGCCTCTGTTGAGCACTGCTTGACATTGCTACGTGCTCTCGCCACCAAACCACGCACCAGACACCTGTTGTTTGAGCAAGGACTTATTCCGGAGCTTCTTCAGCACAACTTGCGCCGCGGCACCAACTCCATCCGGGCAGAGGTGCACCGACTCATCTCCTACCTAACAAAGGACAATTCAGAGGCTACCGCCCACCTCAACAGCTTGCTCTACGGCAAAATTAGTCTGTCCATGAATGGTGGCACCAAGAGGACGAGTTACTCTGACATGGTAGGGTCAGTACGTGAAGAGATGAACCTGCTGGCATACACTGTGCAAAGAGAAGACACCTGCTGGGAGGAAAGGTTGAAGACTGTGTTCAGGCTGTTCCTGGTCTCGACGCGAGAAGAAATTGCCTCTCCTGTCGTCATGGAGTGCGTTACCCTGCCATGTCTCAAGATATTGCAGGGCTTGATCAAGCCAGCGGTTAAGGTGCGTAAGGGTAAAGAAGACTCGTCTGGTGCTGCTACTCATCGAGGAGGGTACCAGGGGCTCTCTATCGACATTGAGAAGTGGCTCGCCGGGGACCCCGAGCATTGCTTTGCCGCCTGGGATAAGCGCTCGAAACGACCAGCATCAGCGGAGCTCCAAGGGACCGAGACAGCGTCGACTAGGAAGAAAAAGAAGAAAGAAGAGGTGCGCAGACTCTTCGTGGCAGAGAAGTTCTACCGCCGCTGGCATGAGAAGACCTTCCGTAAGGTTGACTACTCTCTCGACCTGACGAATAAGTCGTGGTTGCGCTCGGTTCTGTTTAGCCAGACCTCTCGCACAGCACGTCAGACCACCTGCGCTATGATTGAGACTTTCTGTACCGGCTCACATGAGCGCAAGCGTGACGTCGTGGACCTCTTGACGGGCTTCCTTCACGAGCTGGGCAGGGCGGGAGAGGCAGCAGCAGAATTCTGCGAGCTTTACAGCTCGTTGGTGACCAGAGATCAAGACTACTGGCGTCATTACTTGGCAATTAAGAAGAATGTCCTTACTATATTAGCGCAGTTGGTCATGGACGAAATCAACCAGCTGGAGATCTTGGAGGAAACGACGCTGGGTTCAGACCTGGCTCAGGGTTTCGCCCTCAAGACTTTGACTGACATTTTGGCCAGCTTCTTGTCCGTCGAGAGGATCAAGGCAGCTTTCAAGGGCAGGCTGGTGTCCAGTGTACTACATGGCTACCTCTCGCTCAGAAGGCTCGTAGTACAGAGAACAAAGCTCGTGGATCAGACTCAGGTAATCAATCCGTTTATCTCTTGCGTTAGTTAAACTGCAACTAACCTATACATGAAAACTTAAGGAACGACTGCTCGAGCTACTTGAAGATATGACCACTGGGACTTTAGAAGAGACCAAAGCGTTCATGTCTGTGTGTGTTCAAACCATCAAGCGCTACCCAGACGATGACCAGCTAACTCCGGTATTCATCTTTGAACGGCTCTGCAACATCATCTTTCCGGAAGAAGCCGACACAGGGGAGTTCCTCATGACGCTGGAGAAGGACCAACAACAAGAAGACTTCTTGCAGGTAAAGGAGTTTATGAGGTGCTTCTAAGCAACGTCAAATGATGTAAGTGATTACTAATCAACCCAAAATTCTGACATCAGGGTCGCATGTTGGGCAATCCGTACAGCAGTAACGACGCTGACATGGGTCCGCTGATGCGCGAAATCAAGAACAAGATCTGCCGCGACTGTGAGCTTGTGGCTTTGCTGGAGGACGATAATGGCATGGAACTCTTGGTGAACAACAAGATCATCTCACTGGACCTTCCCGTAAAGGACGTCTATCAGAAAGTTTGGTTGCCGGAAGTCATGGCAGCCGGAGGAGGAATTCACGAGGGGTTGGAGCCTATGAGAATCATCTACAGGATGAGAGGGCTGCTCGGGGACGCCACCGAGGAGTTCATCGAGACGCTGGAGAACAAGGAGAGCGAGGATCAGGTAAAAAAGGTGTTGCTCTTTCGTGGTGTGTTGCAACTGTACAGGTTTCATTATTCAAAGGACGAGGAGGAAGTCTACAAACTGGCCAATGTGATGGCTGACTGTGGAGGACTGGAAGTCATGCTATCCAGGATGGAATCTGTGGCAGACGCCAAATATTCCAGGCAGATGCTGGCTGTGCTTCTCAAACTCTTTGGCTATTGTATTAAGGTAAGCGCAGAAAGACAAGTAGGTGCGTATGTACAAGGCTAGGTCAATTTTTTAATCTCTTGCGGCGTCCTAGATGGGTTGCAAGACCTCTCTTAAAGACCTAATCAAACGGAATGAAAAAATAATGACGTTTTGTGTCCCCCCTCTGCCTTTTAAGTTTTTTAGCACATAAGGTTGTTAGGTTAACATTTCAAATTTGATGTGGACCTGCTTAGTTATTTTGTAGATGCTAAACTGAAGCTCTGTAGTTGAATGAAACTACACAATAAAGTTTTGTCATAGGGCTGTCAAAATCTGAGTACCTTGATAGGTACAGAACGTATGTAGTAGAACCTGATTGCCATGAAAAAGGGTCAAAAAAGGGTTTTTTAAATCATTTTACCACATCTCCACCATTTGGCACGAGGTGACAAACATGAGATACCCGCAATCAAATTCCAAAATTTTCATTTTTGTACCTTGCCTTGTACGTACATACATATCCAATGTGACACTGTTGTTCGAGGGCTAATTATATGCACGATGAATCTTAAGGTGGAGAAGAACAGGTCTTGCCTGCTGAATCCCAACCTCAAGACAGTACCGATACTTCTGCGTTGTCTCGAGCTCTGCTTGGCAGCCGGAGAGACCCAAAGCTCTCCCGCCAGTGGTCCATCCATCGCCGAACTCATCCTTCAAATCATGGAGAGACTGTTGGTAGAGGCAGCCGCCAAGACGGGATCTAGTATCGCCAGATATATCGAGGTATGGTGCTGGTGCGTCATAATTTGGGTTTGTGCACACCAATCTCTTTATCAATTTAACAGTTTGCCTCTTCTGGAGTGTCTATCTCTGCCATGAAGTCATTGCTGTCAGAAGCGGTACACCTCCGCTCGGGGACAGAGGTTCACTCGCGCCTTCTCCGCGTGTTGCCTTTTCTCACATATGGTGACAGGGATAAGATGAGCCTGGTCATTGGGCACTTTGACGACGTTACTGATTTCGACGCTTTTGATGCCGGCCATGGAGCGGAGGACGAGGCAAAGGTCCAGGCTTTCGTGGCCATGTGCGACGGCATCGAACGCAACCAGATTGGCAACACCCTAAAGGCGCAGATGCTGGAGCTAGGGGTGGTGGACAAGTGTATCAGTTACATTGAGGTGAGAGTGTGCTCCCTTAATAATGTGCCACTAGTACGTTTTGTATCACATCCTTATACAGAAAAATGCGCCTCCCATTTCTGCTGTGGTCACCAAGACGGAGGATCCTCTGTGGAAGGAGTTCGTGACGAAGCCCTCTCTACGTTACATTCTCCAGATGCTAGCTGGATTGGCTACAGAGCATGAACAGACTCAGATGAACATAGCAGATCACTGCATCCCTAATCTTCATCAGGTAAATGAGAGAAAACTGTTTAATGTACCTCGTCCATACAAGACAATTTTTCTATCTTTGGAAAACAGATGGAGCAAGTTTCCTCAGAAGAGCACGTCGGCTCGCTTGCTGAGGCAGTGTTGGAGGCTCTCCGTGGTTGTCCCGCAGCAGAAGCGAAAGTAGCGGCTGCCCGTGAGCAGACCAAGGCCGAGAAGAAGAAGCTGGCCATGGCCATGCGTGCCAAACAGCTGCAGGCTTTTGGACTCAAGGCTAATGCGATGGGACAGGTGAAAGCTGACGTGAAACTTCTACAAAAATTCGTCGACTTGGCCGAGGAATCGGGACTCTTGTGCAGCATCTGCAGGGAGGGATACAAGTTCCAGCCCGGAAAGGTACTGTCCAACAGCCCTCGCGGCACCGTTGGTTGTCACACTTATGCTCATTAGTTCAACTGTTGCTTTGCTCTGACTAGGTGCTCGCCATCTACACTTTCACTCTGCCTTGTCCAGTTGACGAGTGCGAGGTGATCTCTGGTCGCAAGACCATGGGCTACACCACGGTGTCTCATTTCAATCTAGTACATGTCGACTGCCATTCTGCAGCCGTTCGTCAGGCGCGCGGCCGCGACGAGTGGGAGTCGGCTCTCCTTCAGGTACGTGCATCATTTCTAATATTGTGCCGACATTCAATATCTCACATGACTGTAATATACAGAATGCTAACACCCGCTGCAACGGCCTCTTGCCCGTCTGGGGTCCGGGTGTGGCCGAATCCGCCTTTGCCTCAGCCCTAGCCAGACACAACACGTACCTGTCAGAGGCCACTGGCCACAGAGACATTGGCTTCACTTCCTCTGTCCAAGACATTAAGCTGCTGTTGCTGCGCTTTGCGGAGGATCGGAGCTTCTCCGCCGAGACCGGGGGCGGAGGACCCCAGAGCAATCTCCACCTCTTGCCCTACCTGGCGCATGCCGCCCTGTACGTTCTGAATACGACGAGGGCAGTGGCGCGCGAGGAAAAGGCTCTGACGACCTTCATCGAGTCGCTTCCACGAGAGAGGTGGGCCGACTCCGCCTTCGCGGCGGAGGGGCCGGCGTACTACACCGCGCTAGCACTGCTGGTGGCACCACCGAGCAAGTGGAGACAAATCAGGATTAGGGTGCTAGAAAGGCTGTTACTCACGGCGCACTACAGAGTGGTAAGAAAATGTTGCATGTGGTACTAAAGTAGATGCAGGAAGTAAAATGCTTGTTTCGACCCTCTTTAGGTACATACCCGACCACCAAAAAATCTGGTCGACCGCTCAGTGAAGGATTACGCCGCTTACAAGAAGTTCATCCTGTTCTTTGCCCTAGTCGATCAGCTTTTTGATGGCGTGGTCTCTGCGGTCCCTGGCAGTTCCAACGCTAAGGACGCAACCTCCTGGACTACGATGTTCGCCGAATGGATCAGACACAACGATGACGCCCTTATTAAGTCCACGTCCAAGGTGCTCAGGACATTTCAGGTGAGACTTGCTGTTGTCACGGCTGGCGTGAGCCTTTCAGTTCGTCATCCTTTTTTAGTGAAGTGTGACAAGTAAAAATCACCTAAGGTTGTTACCACCTGTTGTTAATTCGAAAATTATCTTAGGATGATTTGCTGTCCGCAACTTCCTTCGACGAGATCATTGACGTGTGCGGACTGCTGGGAGAGATTCCCTCACCAACTTCTTTCTTGATCGAGGTCCTCAACTTGGTGCCGTAGAAGAAGTAACAACCAAGTCCGACTGTCATAGTACTTTTAAGTTTCTAGTTCATGCTTGATTTCAAAAGAGAAAAGAAAAATTGGCGTTACATCCAGCAAATTCATTTTGTCAATCTGTGTGTCTGCCATAAACTTGTCCTTCTCCGTCTCTTGTGTAAGTTTTTCCGTTTCCCTCTTCGGGATGGAGAATTTGGAACAATAAATCGTTATGACTGCATTTCTTAGTCTAGAAATTCACATTCCTGGAATGCTTTCCGTCTCCTGTCTCAGGAACAATGTAGACTTGGTCATTGAAACCTTGACAGATTATGAGACATGATGCGTCTGCTGCATCTGCGGCCGCTCTCGCCTTTGCATACACTTCAATTGTTATTCCTAAAAGCAATCGAAATCCCTGGAGGAGAGTGAATGGGGAGCCCTAATTGCGGGCAGCTGACGATGTTACAGTTATTACCGCATCCAGCTACATCTACCTGCAGCCCGCGCTCACCGTGTCGGACCGTAAAGTACAGCAGCAGCATTGACTCAATCGGCGGCACAGGTCAATCTTTTTTCCCGCCAAAAGAATCTTTATAGACGAGTGCAGAATTGACGGCGCAAAGATTTGATTGACATCGACTTCTTTTACAGAACTCAGGACTGAATGTGAATGTTGCGATCTTAAATGCAGACATTGTTTTGGAAACACAGTGAGAAGTGACTGAAGTACAGTATGGCAGAACGTAATGTTGAGTCTCCTGCATTGCCATGTCCACACTTGTTCAATGTCCGCTGTACTATACGTATCTCCTTTTCATCGAGGCACTGTTGCTCTCCGACGTCGTCAAGTCCATGTTGATACCTGCTCCTGACTAAAACACAGCAGTCCTCCCACATCGCCATGCCCATCCAAGTTAAACGCGCCAGTACACGAACTTGTCCCTGGTGGCGTAATGCTTCTCGTACCTGCTCCTCTCTTCCTTGAAGGACCTCTTTGGCCGCAGCGATGCGCCAGCGCAACCGCTAATCCCCCTTTGTCATCGCACCTCCGCCCATCATATTGAACGAGCAGGTTCCAAACTCCAACAATGGTCATTCAATCAGCACAGCTCGTGGCTTTCGTCGTAATTCGACCCCTTTTCCTGTCTCCTCCACTCTCAGCTGCTGGTGCAATCTCCAAGGCATGCACCGTTACACAATCTTCCGCAGGGACAGCAGCGAGAGCGAGAGCATCAGTTGGAAAAAGTTGTTTTGCTGACCCCCGCCAACATTGCTCTGCTCTGAATGGGAGGTTTCTATTTTGGGGATCCCCATTCTAGCTTTGTCCCCCCTCATCTCGCCGGCAAATTGAGCCATCGTCACAGAATTGCGTCGGCAGTCAGTTGGTCAGATTTAGATTCCTTTGAGAGTGAGCGAGAACCCTTTTTGATCGGGTCTGGGTGAATGCGCACCAATTATGCCCCGGTCACTTTGGGCGCTTTGGTATCAGGCGTTCCGATTCTTCCGCTTAATCAATTTGATTGGAGGTCCCACCTTTGTAAGAGCACCTGGAATAGCTGGACTGACCGGGATATAGACGTTTTAATGCTACGCACAGTTAAGCGCCGGGAAGTTAAGAGAGCATCTGAATCATACTGCATCACACTTTTAAAAAGATCATATCAAAACTGTCATAGGAACTTTTCAGTGCTAGAATTTTCACTATACCGTCAAGAATTTCACGACTGATGAAGATCTGTTTGGACGAGTAGAAAGACACTTATTCTACAAAACTCACTTCGGATCCCGCTGTGTACTAACATTGACGCATGAGCAATTGCACACACTGATAGAAGTCAGAAGACACAACAATGAACAATCACCCACAGTCACTTCAAGTACACTGACAAGTTCCATGCACACATTGTAATATGTCTTCGTTCAAAATCATGTCGAAGACTTTTCTCAGCCTTGGCATGCCCTGCAGCAGGTTTGACGGAGAGCTCAGAACAACTTCAATGTTCATATGCCCAACGTACTGTTGGTCTCGGCGAAGCCCACCGCGCTGATGTCGTTCTGGATGACACTGATGCACGTACGTGAGTCTGTTCCACACACATTTTCCTCCACCATCAACCTGTGTGTGTGTCAGGTGGCGAAGGATTTGACCAGCAGCAGGCTGAAAAAGTATTTTTGGGCGCGGTTGTACGGTGCTGACAGTCCTGGGAAATTACGTTAGGTGGGGGCGGAGGAAAAGAGGATTTTGGTGCATTTAAAAATCGGATGGCCGCTCCAGGTCCCATAGAGAGATTCGTCTTCTCATGACCGTTGAAAGAATCGCCGCCCGACTGTTAAATTGCCTCCTTATAATTACAGATGCACCGTGGAATGTACAGCAGCGAGGTGAGTTAGCTTTTTAAGTACAGTCCTTGCGCAAGTAATTTCGACGAGCATGACATCATCTCTACGCTGTACTGAGCATGATCTAATGGAATTTTGATGTGAAACATGTAGCTGTGATCCTTGGGCACAATGTCGAGTACAGAGGTTCAGTGCGGAGGCTGCCCATTTAGGTGCTGGAGTACTCAAAAGAGGCCAACTGGAGAGGAGTGCAGTGTACTGCACTGCAGTCCTGTAGTCCCAAAGGAGAGCTCTAGCGGTCCAGGACCCGAAAGCATTATCGTTTCATTCCATCTTCTACAAATTGAGTCTTGCGCCAAATATAGCACGCAGAAAAAGAGTTTTAAGAAAGTGAGCGAGCGTCCCGCCAACTGTGGCACACTTTTGTATTGCAGCAAGCAAGGTTGCTAACGTATGCGACATCCTCTGGTATTGCCACTTCTCCTCCTCCTAAAACGATCGGTGATTGATGAAGTAAAGCAATCAAGACGATTTTTTTTCTTTCCTCCGATTTTTCCTTGGTGGGACGACTTTGTAATGACCCCGAATTTATGGCCCAATCTGACAGTTGGCCTTTGCGATCTCCGATCTCGCTTGATTTCCCGATAAATAAACACGGGCACACGCAGAAGCGACAGCAGTTTTTATGTGGCCGATTGAGTGATCAAGTGTGACCCATTTTTCTCCCAAGAATGAGGAAAATTGAGTGTCACTTTAAAGCTGCCAACCGCGATTCATCTCAGGGAAAGCAGAACTGCCATAGCAGGCGAGCCAGTTGCTTAGGTGCAGTGTGAGCAACCTACTGAAAGCTCTGCTATTCGTTACTTTGAATTCATCGCTTTGCGACGAGATTTTCTTTTTCTGGCTCACACGGGGCACACAATATGAGGGTGCGACGTCTGAATCACTGTACTGTGCGAAGAAAGAAAAAGAAGTCAGGAGGAGCCGCTGCCCTCCAACCACACAGTACATAGAGTGCACTAGTATGACACAAGTCCTGAAGCATGACTCCTGAGCACTCCTCGTCTGGCTGGCGGCATAAAATAGGTCATGTCATATGGTTGTAAAAGCCAAAAAAAATCAGGCTTATTTATCGAGCGGCTACTTTTCGGTAACGCGGTAGCAGCCGCAGCCCAGCAGCAGAATGGCCGCCAGGCAGGTGCGAAGAAAATATTCTTTCTCCTCTTAAACCACACGACGACGTTGATAAGATGGATGGGGACAAAAAACAAATGGAGATGACCTGTTTTGTACGCGTGGCGGCAGCAGCTTATGCAAGTGAGAGTGAGAGATTAACATCAGCAAACAAGAGGAGTCTTTTCTGGTGTCAAGCGGTCAGATTTTGGTCGGGGCGTCACTGGGAAGATGACTTCCTGGTCCTGGAGACGTCATTCAAAGTTTCACGACGAAAAAGTCATGTCAGCTTGTGCCTTTTGCTGCACGGTTAATGAGAGATATCCAGATCAATAGAGTTGAATAACAAAGAAAGAGCCAGTCTGAAAAGGGGGGCACACTAACAAAAGACGACGTCGACTTATGTCAACCTGTTCTCTCTGATCATCATCCTCTGGCGCGACGTGTATGCGTGCGTGTTGTATCAAATGATCCATTTTTCAGACACACGCGACCACATTTGTGAAGAACGAGAGAGCGAAGTCAACCAAATCAATCCTTTTCAGTAGCAGGATAAGGGGGAGATCGTGTGCAGAAGCGCTTCACGCATCATCTCTAACTCTTCTCGCTTGCTTGAATGTCGGGACCGATATTTTTTTAAAAAAAGAATCGATTATTGGAAGATCTCTTCTGAGTGCCGGGCGTGAGCGCTCCTGAGTGCCGACTTTCAACGGGAAAGAGGTTCATCCGACGGGAAGTTGATGAGGTGAAACTTGTGCAAGATACGTGTCTTGTCCACGTGCAATTTCGCTCGGGTACAAGTCCAGGCACAAGGTCGTCTCGGCTATGAAAGCGATATCTGGCCAGATACTTATACACACAGTGGTATCTCCTGGGTCCGTTGTTTGAGTGCCAGCAGTCCGATAGATAACCTGCCTACCAGATAAAGACCTCAAACCTCTCAACTGACAACTCGGCGTTGTTCAAGACGTCACATTGGCAAGAACTCGGGTCGTGGCTGCCGACTTCGCTCCGCTGCAGTCAGTCGAGGAGTCTCCTGGCCACCTGATTCTGTTTGGTCGTGATCGTCTTCACCAAATCATGTCCTTGAACCCATCACAGGCTGACTGAGAAAGAAAAGCTCCGCTCAACAACTGTCGCGGGTTTCACGCTCTCCTCGTCGCTTGTGCTTCCCAAGCCAGCAAGTGAAAAACACCCAATAACAAGCGCAGAAAAAGCTCACTAAATACAGCAGCCACAACTGGGTCCAATTAGGACGGACGGCGGAGATCAGGTTGAATTGAACAATATCACATCGCTGCTACTTGCCAGGTTCTCAGTTACTCTTCTACCTTGGACTCGGTGGAGGGGAGCGAGAACGAGGGGGGGAAGGGAAGACTCAGCACATGAGTAAGGAGGAGGGGGGAGTTTTGAAGAGAAGATAAAAGGGTGCGGAGCTGCGATTAAGTCCTTAATTAATGGTCATTAATGGGTAGAATAAGAAGAAGGGGGGGGGGGATGACAAAAGGTAGCATCAGGCAGAATACAGTGACGGACGAGTTTGGGCTTCCGTTTTTTTTAACCCCGACGGCTACGGTCATTACTGATTTCTCGGCTCGTGTTCACGGAACTGTCATGTGCGTGCTGGAGGAGCAGGGTTAGATTGGCGCAGGACACGTGTCATTACTTCTCGGAAATAAAAGTGCAATTACAGCATCGTTTAGGAAAAGACCTCAAGTCTCCGGGAGACTTCAATGGCTTCAGAGCACGACATCGTTCAGCATCGGCCGATGTCTCTGTTTACAAGTGTTGTAATGGCTGGCCCAAAAATGAGTCGAACACAGATTCCGTGAGTTAGACTTGTAGGGAGGAACGTTGACTCGGGTAGATATGACTAAAGGACTAAAAAGCGAAACGTCCCTCTAAAGTAAGGATGTTCCAAGTTTCAGTCGTCCTAAATGAGACTAAAATTTCAAATCATACAGTAAAAGAAGATAAATTTGGCACTTTTTAAGACACAGAGATAAGTTTGGTGAAACATTTTGTGGCTGCAATGTCGTATGTTGCTTTGATTCGGATGGGAAACATGTGTGTTTGGATGGGTTCCGAATCCACAGCAATGGTATCCGAATCACCTCGGAACCATCAAAAAGTCTGACTTGAGTCATTTCTGATCCGACCATAGACAATATATTCGTTGCATTGCTAAGATAGGCTGACCAAGTGAGGAAACTCAGTGCTGACGATTTTTTCTTCGTACTGGAAAGCTCCGCTCCTTGGATGTACGTTTGTAGCGTGTACTGTAGGAATGTACATGCATTCTTTGTGGTCATGTCTCCGAGGCTTCATTCATCGCACGCCACTGGAGAGTGGCTCATTTTTCTCCACTGGCAGAGTTTTAAAATGGGCCACTCGAGCTGACTAAAAGGAAAAAAATTGGCCCTAAGGTAGAATTAAAGAGGAGCTAGAAAGTAGCCACTGTCTCTGAGTAAAAATGTGTGTACATATGTACATGCTTTGTGTGAATTTCTTCTCTGCTTAGTCGCAGTTTCCACTGGTGCCAGCAGAGCTGACTGACGCAGGCTCATGGAGTGAAACACTGAGAAGTGGTAGCACAATAGAGTGTACACCACAACCATGTCCTGAAAAATCTCTGCAAACTGCTGACGGTTTGGGTAGGCTCGTTCACATTTAAAGCTCCTCATTTTCTCCTGGTGCCCAATTTGCACTTCATTAGAAGGGTCGGTGTCGTAAAATGCGACCCCTACGTTCTCATTACTACCACGCCTGGTTTTCTTCCAGTGCAATCAGTCAAACAGCTGAGTAATTGAAGCAGTGAGATTGTGGCGCACCAGTAAAGGTTTTGTACGACCTTTAAAAGCCACGTCGTACGAAGGTCCTCCGAGCAGTCTCGTCCAAGGACTAGTCTGATCCGTCGTGGCGAACTCAGTTTGCCACATCAAGGCAACAACAATATTCATCGCCACGGCCGAGAACGTCATCAACCTGGATAAGGAGGCTAAGATGCCACCGTTTTACGTGCAAATGAGCGCGCACGCACTCGCAGAGCGTCCTTTATGCCATGCCTGCCACGACGTTACTCACGTCAGTAATTAGCCAGCCGAAAATTAGCCATTTTTTGTCCCTGGAGGTGGGAACAATTAGGCGACGGCAGCAGCACATGTCCAACAGTCTCTCCGGGATAAATTCGACAAAAAATCGGGCAGCAATGAGGCATAAAAACTGTTGCCGCGGCCGAGGGCGAAGATGACGGCGGCGGCGGCGGCGGACAAGGTGAAGCTCAAGTTGGCGTGGTGGCGCAAGTAAATGGGTCGTTAATTCTCTCTTTTTTTTTCCTTGGCGTTTGCTGAACGAATGAAACGCTGGGAAAAACTGGGCTCCGTCGTCGCTTCATCATCGCCCAATTTGGTAGGGGTTATGCTTCGGGAGAAGTAGCTGCTTTTAACGCTCCTCTTTAATGCCCCATTGTTCTACTTGATATGCATCACATTGTACTTATTGTCGAGAAGGAGATTAGTAGCAGTAAAGACGAGGGAAAAAAAAGAAAAAAAATCGGCGCCACAGAGACACAGTTTTTCCAGTCTCTTTCCAATTTTCTTTCCGTTTTACTACAGGGTAATTTTGGTCGTGCGGAAAAATCCGTTGGGTTACGGTCTGGGGATACGAAGTAATGACGGTGCGAAATGGAAGACCCAGAGTGTGAGATGACCTCGTCAAAAGGCAATAATAATATATGGATGTCAGTGTTGTCTCTCTTGGTTCGTGTGCAGTGCAACGGGCCAAAGTGCTGCACATGGACGTATAGGACGTGCTACAACCGCGGGATGGACACTTCAAGACGCCAATGCAGGGAGTACACAAGATTTATTGGCTATGGTACACGAAACCATGAGAATTTCCATAAGACACAAATATCGTTTGACAGGTACAAAGCAACGAAGTACCAAGAAGGAAGCAATATTTCTACTACATTACTACGTCATTTGCACTGGCTTTGAGATTCTTTTCTTCTTTGATGAGTGGTGAGATCAATCGTCACGTGAGAGTTCTGGAAAGAAAAATCAGCGAATGAATGCGTGTCGACGTAGGAACAAGGAAGAAAATAGCGGCCTTACCAAGTTATATTCGCTGACTGATTCCCCGGGCCCATGAGTTAATCCTCTTGATCCTGCCACTTTGCTATGACATCCAACAGTTCGTCCTCCTCGGGGTTGTTCTCGTCGTTGGGAGCGTGATAGAAATTCCCGTAGTGTTCTGGAAAGATGTCGGAGGCGGCCGGTGGCGAAGATGACGACGTTTCGCTCTCAGGCCTTGAGGGATGTTGCTGCACATGCTGTTGCTGCTGTGGCTGCTGCTGCTGTGGCTGTGGTTGCTGGCCCTCATAAGGAGACAGTAATAGACTGGAGGAAGAGTGTGAATAGTAGCTGGATGTCTCGTAGCCACTCTCGTTTCCGAACTGATAGAATTCTCCTGAGGGGTGTGCAGAGGTGGGGGCCGCGGGGGTGTTGGGGGTGCGAGGGGTCAACGGTGAGGGGTACTGGAAGTGCTCTGATGAAGGCGTGAGGTATGGGGTTGAGATCGGCTGTTGGTGTTGCTGAGTCGGCGGCGGAGATGACATTAGATTTAATCTCGGAGGTGCCTGAGACTGATGCTCCGTCGACATGTTGCCGTGTGTGTCATTCTGCTGCTCCTGCTCCATCAGCATCCTTTGCAGGCTCCTGATGTACTCGACGGCGTGCCGGAGCGTGTCCACCTTGGACATCTTTTTCTCCTTGGCCGCGGAAGGAATGTGCTCGCGAAGCATCTCGAATCCCGAGTTCACTTGCTTGACGCGATTGCGCTCACGAGCGTTGCGCCGCGCCACTTTGGCTGGCTGCGGCGCAGGAATGGCGTAACCCAGGGTCGGGTGGAAGGCGATCTTGCGCCGGCATCGCGATCCCGTTGGGGCAGGGGCGAGGACACTGCCGTTGCCGCTGCTGCTGCTTACTGAGTCCGGACTGGGCTGTTCCATCTTGAAGTCGTGTTCGTGCCTGGCAGCCTGGGGATTCTCGTAGGACACCTTGGGAGCGATGGGCTTCATGACAGGCGAAGCATTCATGATGACGCTATCTGTTCTCACTAGTCTTTCTCTTCCAGTCCCTCAGCAAGTGGGGCCAAGTTCACTTTCAACTCTTTTTTGTTGTTGCTGCCGATGTTCAAGGTAGAGAGAACTTCCGAGCTGACAACCGACTACCGCTAGTGCATTCTGGCGACTGATTGAAGTAGTGTTCCACTCTCTCCTCATGCTCTCTCGCTTCCTTGGCCGCCCAGACAAAGCGCGCTTTTTTCTGCGACCTGTTCAGCAGCTCCAGGACAGTCAGAGGTTGCTCCAGCTGAGGCGTTGTTGCGAGAGACCGGGAAGAGCGAGAACGTGGCGAGCACGCGATCGACCCCTCCCCTCTTTCCTCCTTGCCAGCCAACGGGCCTCTGCGGCGCAAATCGCCGTTCAAATCAGTGGTTCATAGCACGCACGTGGGAGCCCCGGGAGAGCGCGATATCCAAGGAGAGGGAGTGGTGGAGGGAGAAAGGGATCAAGTGACAATAATGCACAAGGCAAACAGCCATTCTAAAGATAGAGCAGATTATGTCAATGGGGCAGGCGAAGGAAAAGCTCAGGTCTCTCTCGAACTGGGTGAGATCTTGGCGCGCTGCGATTAATCAGCTTTTGCAGGCCAAATCACTCATTCTGATCAAGGTTGAAAGATGGACCTATTCTTATAGGTGTACACATATCCAACAGAGATGTAGTGACGCACGATGGCGACGCAAGTTTGCCAGTGCAACCACACCCTCACTCCGCGAAGATGCGCCGAAGCACGTGTGGTCCACTGTATTGTTGGCTGGCTGAAGTCGCACTTGTGACTACGCACGCACATCGATTATTTTGAGCACTTTTTCAGCGAAATTTGACCCAGAGACCCAGAGAGCGGCGGCCAAGGGAAATTGCTGCTCAATACAAATCTGTTAGCTACCTCAAGCTTCAAATTATCTTGTCTGCTGGAGGAAGCCAGAGGGACCTCCACTTCCTTGAGTTGGTTGAAGAAAGATCTTGAGAGAGAAATTGTTGTGATTAGAATTCGTCACGCCGAGGAGACACAAAAACAATCCTTCTTTGAGCCGGCAGAAAACATCTTTCACCTTTGTAGCAGAAAGAGAGAGAAAACAAACAGGGATAATAATAGCTCTTGACACGTGGTGGGCTCGGAAAGAAGAAGAGAGGCTGGAGCAGTAATAATCTATTGTTGTGCCGGCCGCTCTTCTTCAGTCGATCGCGCAAGAGGCGTGCGAAATCTTTGGGCGGAATCAGGTACAGCGACAATTGGCCAAAGGAGTGAATCTGACCCAGGTCAGATTTCTAATAATAAGACGCTAATAATGATAGTCATAATACTCATTATAGTGCGGCGCACAACATGGGAGGAAGCAGCCATGCGCTCTTGCACACAGATTGCTCGCCCTGAGCCTACGCACCATGGTGTTGTGGCATGTTTGTCCCCTTATTCTTATCGCGTCCCAACAATGCTCTGGCTGTCATTGACCGTGCGGTGTGATGTGACCTCATGAAGACGGTGGAGTCGTAGTCGAAACGTCTGGAATCGAGTTGTCCGCCTCCTTGGGACACAACAATTGCCGATTCTGAGCTTCGCCTCCTTCTAGACCCGTCGCAATTCCTCTTCCTCTTCCAGTGGCAAAATTACCACCTAGATCCTTGTCGCTGGTGCTCCTCGTGACACCTTGGGTGCTGTCTGTCCAGGAAAGAGACCACCCGCCTTCGCTCACGAATGAGACGAGGGCAACACTGCCAAAAACAAACAGGCCGAGGGAGAGGATTGATTCTTGGATGGATCTGCCGATGACTATCTAGACTTTGAGGCATACTAAAACCGGCGAGCAAGAAGAATTTAGCGCCCGATGGAGCTGCCCGATAATGGGATGTGACAGCAGGTACTGTTGCCAGTAACTGCGTTTGGTTTCTGCACCGCGAGTTGTGAGGTCGGCAGGACAATTTTCAGCTTCTTTCAGAGAGGAGACAGCAACAGCCCTTTTTTTTCTCCCATTCTTCCACGCTTTGCCTTCATTCAGAAGGTGAAGCCCTCAAAAATGGACATCCTCTTCCTCTCCACCGACGATCTGTAGAGACAGGCTTAATTAACTTTTCATGAGCCGTGGACTTGGCTTGATCTGCGAGATTGTGCATCCACATGAGCCCTTTTTCCCCCACCTCGTCCTGCTCCGCGTGCATGTGTTGCCGTCCATGAGGGACAAGAACCGGGCGCTTTCAAGGCCACATATCTGGAGCAAAAACCCTTAATTGAATGGTTTTATCTTCTCACGCAAGTGAGGGAGTGAAAACTAATGTGGCGCACGCCGTAGCTTTTCCCGTAATGTCCCCACGTGCCGCTGCCGGCGCTGCTGTTGCTGGCGTGGCGCTCGGAACCGCCGTAATTGCACTCATTGGCCGTGGATCGATGAGTTGTACACGTTTTTGGCCAGCTGCCGGATAAAAACCAAGTTTCCTCTTTGGAGAGATGAGCAGGAAAGAGTGAGAGATGAGCGGCGGGAGCTGCGCGTGGGGAAACTTCCTCTGCACGCGTGTTTCTCGTAGGTAGAAAAGGATGCTGTTGCTTCCTTCCTACGGACGAAATGTGAGCAAGCATCACGTGAGGTCTTTTTTTACATCTGCCTTTCATTTCCTTGCGTGTTATCTCTTCATCTTCATTGAGCATCACTTCCTCTCTCTCCGGACTAGAAAGAGGCGAAAACCAAACCACGCTCACTATCCCGGGCTGGCCTGAAACTGTGTAAAAATACTCAGAGTTTGGGATCGCGCGTTAAGATCACCATAACTGCTCAGTACGAAGTCGTTGCTCTGCTGGAGTCCATTATTTTTTTTTTCGTTTTTGGTGGGCTGGAGGGGGGAGCAGATGTTTTATATTATTGGAAGGGTCTCTCGACTTCCTGGTGAAAACTGCACTTGACTTTAGGCAGAATAAAAGTAGCAGTTGCCCTCAGCACATCCTTCAGGCATTTGATTGATCTGACGGCGACCTTACTGTCTGTCTGTACGTACATCATTGTGCATGTACCAGGGTTTCAGTAGCAACAACAAGGACTCTCGAAAAAAATATCGGTCATTTGGTTTGGTGGGAGCTTCCAGAGTAGAAAATACATCGATCAAAACATTCCTACTTGCTTTTACTGGGCAAAAACATCCTCCTTTGTGGTGTGTCCCACTTGTTCATTCCGGGGTTTTGTGGCGGAGGCGGAAAGGGAATGGAGAGATGCTGCCCACAGTCCGACATGGAAAAGAACGCTCTGCAGAGTGTCACTTCCGCCGGGCTTCGACTGCAGTGCACAAGTTGGGGAGAACTTTTTGAATCTGCGTTAGCGTTGTCGTGCTTTCACGGGCAGAATTTCATCGGGAAGACTTGTTTGTCACAAGTTCCTCTTCCTCTTCCCGGGTCAGTGAGCCATGTTTACCATTCCCTATGCATGACACTCAAGAGGAAGAAGAGTGAGTTCAAAAATAGACGCAAATTCACTCTCCTGTCGAGGAGCATTTCACCTACTTAGTCGGATGAGAGGATTTGGAGCATATTTGGAGGTTGCAGCTCGCTGAGGCAAACAAGTTCTTCTTCCACCATTTCTGCTCATGAAACTCTCCAACTTATGGCTTTCAGCAGTGATGATTGCTCACAGCACGAACGTAATTACTTTTAAATCGAAAATGATTCTCATTCAAGGTCCAAGTGAAAAAAAAGAGCAACGTCGGTCGGCGTCATCGTCGTCCTCGACGCTGACATGTCACGTGTGTGCGTTGCCTTGCTGCACGCCTTCACCCTAATCTATCAACATGTTTTACCGTGCAGGCAGCACAACAGAATAAAAATGGAGCAAGGGGACCCGGACGAAGGGAAGCAACACCTGAGACACACGCACGCGCTCAGTGGGACGCACACACACAGAGGCCAATTAATGGCATTGCTGCTCTCCCTGCATGCATGCACAGTATGCACTATGTGTGACACACACGTACAGAAGTCCTGAGGGCGACGTGCTTGGCCTTCACCATGCCATAATTTGTGCACGTGCGTCACGGTGCTTTTAGTGCTTGGCAGTAGCTCTAACAAGGAAGTAGGGGAAGTACCATGCTCATAGCAAATGCGAGTACCCCCCTCACTAGTATTTTTCACGGTTTGAAAAGATCATTTCCTTATTTTTCAGCTTTAGCGTAGCAATGATCGTATGAACGTCGCGTTATCCGCACGCTGCTGCCGCCCTTACTTGAGTGACGTCAACGTAAGATAAAATGAGTCGAGTGACACGCACGCACATGATCTGACGCGTGCGTGTGTGACCGTTGCGCCCGCTATATTTTCTACGGGCGTTCGTCCCCACTCAATAGGCTTACTGGCCTTTATTGGCGCCTCAAGCGACCAACTACGTACCCCTTGGATGAAAAACCAGAAGTGCCTTGCTTTTCATTGGCAGTAGGTCACGGTCGGGAGAGCTCCAGCGCTGACCATCTGCCCTCCGCGAGAGCCAAACAGTAGCTGATGATGTTTGTGTCTACTTTTACTTTCCGCCGAAGGATTCCACTCTCTCCTTCCTAGTTCTGGTTATTTACGGAAGGGATCAGGATAGTTAAGGTTACTGCAGGAATAGAAATAAAATAACATGGGCAAAAGATATTGGTTGCCCAAAGCAAACACTGAAGAATCCTGTCTGATTGAAATGTCCACCCAGACAGCCTTGCAAGACCATTCCTTCTGCGTTACAACATGGTAGAAAAGTGGTCGTGAGTTGCCAAGTCCAACTTCGACGGCATGGTTTGAGTCCGTTCCAACAAACAGCCAGGAGCAATAGAGCAAGCAAAGCAAGGTCTTCCTCTTCCCAATCCTATCTCACACTCAATTTGCAACCTGTCCGGCAACAGGCGAGTTATCTTCTTAACAAATCTATTTGTTTTTGGACCTCCGCTCAGCATGAAAGCATCTTTTCTCCGTCCAGGAGGAGCAGCCACTTTCCGCACTACGCGTCGTGCGGCAGCCAATGGGGTGAGCGTTGGCAGCGTCACCAGACTCCCTTTTCTGTGGCCACCCTGTTCCTCAAGACTCCCTCCCGCCGGGAAACCTTTTGTCTCAGAGGCCGCACGCGGGGAAAGAGAGAGAAAGGGACAAAAATCTGACAACATTGTCAAGATCTCTGGTGGCCATCTCATTACGTATCTTGATGAACGGAGAAGAATGGCGGGCTTTTCCAAGAGAAATAGCGAAAATACGTGGCCCAAGTTTTCCCTATCTTTTTTTGGCCAAAGGCGAATGTATGTGACCAGCCACGCTGAGCCAGGGTCTATTTGTCCTGATTAGACTAGTCTGGCCAGTCCGGACTGGTCAATCACGAATCAATGACGATTGGAATGCAGGGCACCTTGATGAACAGTCCACGGTCACCTTGCTACAGGTATCAAATAGGAGCTTTACGCCTCTCTCCGACCGAGCGAACGTGGAGCTTTCGTTGAAATCTCCGAGCTGCACCGCGGTCAGTCGCAAGTTCTCTGTCGAAAAAAGAAAAAAACAGTCCCGTTAGACCTCTTTTGTGCTGCATCATCATCATCATCATCATCAGGTGGCGTGGGTGGGCGGGCAGAGAGCATTTCAGAGACCGTAATTTGGCACAAGAGGAAGCCATTTGAGACTGCCGAGGCCGCGCTGTTGCTGCTTCCGTGAAAAACAACGTCAGTTGCGGTGGCACCGGTCAGACTCTCTGACTTTTGAGACCTTTCTAACTGGGTTGTTTGTGGCAATTAGCGTGGCACTACGTAAAGGTCGTATCGCCGTCGCCACTGTCGTCTGTGCACGGTGGTGGATGTGGCGCGGGCGATCGGATCAGGAGAAAAGAGGAGCAGCTCTGCTTTGTCGTAATGTGCTAATGCGACCGCAAGATCATTGCGGACAACGCTAATTGCGCCGACCTTGGTCAATAAAAGAAAATGCTGTCGTCCACATCGACTCGCAGCTACCGGACGGTACGAAAGTGACCGTCGGCGAAGATGAGCTTGACGAAATTGAAGGAGCTATTGAGTCGGTTGCCAGAGCACACTCCAATCCACACGATGCGTGTCAATAGCAAGCTCCCTACTGCATACGACTTTTGAACATATGTAATGCAGCACAGCACCTCTAAAGCATTTGACGGATGCGCGAAAATGCACTGAGAATGATTTCTCTGGTCTCTGACTGTATATATGACACTCTTGCCGACAGTACTGTATAGACAAAAGGTACGTACATAACACTTACACAAACTAAAAATACTTTACACGTTACAGCGTTGCAGCATTGCTTCAATTGTTGTGTACGCACTTCCTGGCGTGCATGCAGTACGAAATCCATGATCAGAGGCGCACCTGTCCAGAGCCTGGACAGAATGGTCATTCTCCGGTGACGTTTTAATACACATCTTTTTAACTCCAACTGCTCCTGCCGTCCATGATGACTCGTCGGATTAATTTCACTGTGTTTACATCGTGAGAACGCCTCTAGCATGATAGGATGGCGATTATGGCGTGAGCTTCACCAGCCCCACCCATGAGAGAAAAAGAAATGGTTGGCGGCAACCCTTGATTTCCATATGCTTTCACACGCACTGACCGGAACAGTCGGAGCTAGACACCCACGACTCGACAGTGACGTCAAGTCCAGATTCCTCTGTGATGTCATCATCGCTGCTCTTCTCATCCAAATTCTTCAGTCAGTGGCTGATGAAAGGTGAAGAGAGAAGCAGGCAGATAGAAGGAGATTGAAGCCCATCAATGGCACCATCTCGCTCGCACAGGCTCACTCGCTGATCAAGATCAGAAGGGTTGGGTGGCCCACCAGCCTCAGGTGGAGATAGGGAACGGACACAGCAGAAGTGTCCAAAAGACCGGAGAATATCGGAAAATAGGCGGAACCAAAGAGACAATCAAACGGAGGCTGAACAAAAGAAAGTCAAGCCATCGAGTTCGTTGGAGTCTCAATTGTTGTAGCTTTGTGTGCGTGCGAGTGCGCGCGTGCCTAGCGATTTCGCCTCCATCGGACGCCCTCGGGCAACCATCCGGCCAATTGAATTAGAAAACGCGCACGCAAGGAGTCCTTTTCATGCGCGCATTTCAGCAATCTTGCATTGTTTGAACTCCTTGTTTGTTTGCGTGGAAGTTTGCCTCAGAAGCGTCCAAAAGCCCCAAGCCCGTCAAGGTTCAAGGTCTAGTTCTCCACACAAACATATACAACGAACCGGTGATGAAAGGCGGTCTCTCATAAGTTGCATGGTCTCATGTCAGGCGACGGATTTTTTTTAATTTTTTTAATATCTGTAGGGCAATGAGCTGCCAGTGACGCCTCAACGATAAAAACGGCGTTCTCGTTGCACATCGAACACGTCGAGACCCATGTTTGAAGCGGCGATCACCAAGACGCGTCAAGCGTTACTTTACTCTCCAGCTCTCTCTGACACACACAAGCGCGTCCAGCTTTAAAGCACCAAGGCTGAGAGACTTACTCAAACAGTTGCGTCAGTACGTAGAAGCCTCTAAACGAGACACTTGCCCTTTTTTCGGTCATTAACGCAAATTATGGCGACGGCATCCCAAGGAGGTACTTGGAGAGACTTTTGACAGGACGTGAAGACTCTATCATCAGCATCGCAGGAGGCAGGGAGGGAAAAACTGTCTCACCAACGTACTGTCAAGACGAGGTTGACACGTCAAACTGGACCGTTCGCTCCGCCGACGGCTCGGCCGCGGCCGACGCAGAGAGACGCCGGCATACATGAGATGTCTGCCGGAGAGGTTTCCTGGCAGCCAACGGTCGCTGTTGGCCCATTAAGTCTTAAAAGCCCTCTCCTTCTTCTCCCTCATGCTGGCGCGTGCCCCCCCCTCCTCTGACCCCCCCTCCTCCACCCCGTCGGTCTCGGACCGTTTTTTTTGTCTTTTGGGGTCAAGCGTCTTGAATTAGCACCCTGTCGTCGCCTTATCTCCATCTCGGCCACAATTATCGACGTTGTCAGGATGGAAGAAGGTAGCAAGGAGGAGAAGGAGGGGAAGAAGGAGGAGGAGGAGGAGATTGGCGAGGAAAGTGAAGGTCTTTCTCTCCGCGTCATGTTTGTGTCGCGTCTGCACACTACTGTCTATATGGTGCAAGTATCTACCTACTGTTCTGTCTTCCGTCCTCTGTCGAGCGGAGAAATTGATCTCCATAATCTAGAAAGCGACGCTTTTGTGCACTACCCAAGTCCGCAATCCGATCCATCTCTACTGGAAGGAAAGGGTTCCAGCGTACTGCATACACACGTATACGCGTAAATTACGCGAAGCCATGCGAAGAAGGAAAAGAGTTGAACAAGATGTTGGACAAGGAGAGTGACATGGTCAGACACATGCAAAGAGGCTCTGATGGCTTCTTGTCACGAGGACTTTACGGACGGTAAAGACACACGGGGAAGGGGAAATTATGGGTGCTTCTCTCTGCTGAAGGTGGAAGCGTCTTCTGCAGACTGAAACACCCGACTTTTCTTCTCTTTCCTTGCTCTTCAGTAGAATTAGTAGCTGGGATATTGGATAAACAAGCGTCAACTTTTTTTCGCCAAAGCTGAGCTGCAGACGTGCAGTCTGCACAGAATGAATTGAGCTCAATCAATGGGCCATTGTCAACGTCGCCTCGTCGTCCTTGTCCCTTTTTGAATTTTCCATCTCAGTTTGGTCTGCTCCTGCTATTTTTTCCTTCCTTCTCAGTTTGTTGCGTTGCCTCTACACAGCACATAAATCTTTTTCCTGCTCTTCTTCATCCCCTCCTGTTTGCTAATACCACACTAGACTGTTGCTAAAGATATAGTGAGGTTACGTCAGTTTGCGCCTGGTCTACCTCGCTGGACAGAGGTATCACTGGCCAAGATCCGATGAGCGCACAAAAGAACTTGTTAAAAAAAGAAGCCAATCGGAGTTTACCAGGGGAAAAAAACTCAATAGAAAACCCACATGCAAGCACATCAGTAGGGAAAATCTCTTGCTCACGGCTGAATGGGCAGGAGTAGGATCTGTTGGCCACGTTCGAACTCTCACTGTTCCATGTAAGCCGCATACTCCTTGTACTTGAAGGACTTGGTCCAGATCTCGCACAGGCAGACGGTGGAGTGGAACCGGTAGAAAATGGCCAGGGGCATCGACACGTGGGTGATGATGGGCCAGACCCAGTCGCCACCGTAAAAGTCCACCTTAAAAAAAGGGAGATTTAACCGAGGCCAATTAAATGTCCTTCTTCCTTGTCTTCTCAAGGGCACGCCAGGGCTACAACGAAAGTGCAGTAATTGGCCTCAATCTCACTTGCGAGAGTAAAAATGCTGCCATTCATCGCTGTCCGCCTCAACGGTTAATTGGTCCGAACTCACCTGGATGGGGTGAGAGTCAGCGCGATTCGTCTCCAGAGTGTTGATGGCCCACATGGAGAGGTTGCACACCAGTAGAAATGTCACCACTTGCCTGCCAGGCTTTGTTCTTACCTGTTCGGCGCAGTACGCGAACCTAAGGTCAGGAGGATACGTACACATAATTGCTCTCGTAACTCGCAAGCACGCTCAGTACGTGCAAACTTGACGTGCACATGCACCAAGGCAGGCTCCTTGTCGACCCGAACCTGTTGGAGGCGTCCAGGATGAAGATGGTCTGTAGTGTTGTCTGTATGAGAGTGGCGAGAGACGCCAAAAAGGACGTGAGGTGCTCCTTCCACTGAAAGAAGGCACCAATGATGCAGAAACTCGAATAAATCAGTACTCCAGTCTGAGCCACCACGAGAAGAAGGTTGTCGAGCTCCAGCTTCCTTGCTGAGTCGTACCAGAGAGTGCGCACCTGCGGTAACACAAGACAGCTTGACGTGATCACAGACGTAAAATGTACAGTACTTTAGAACCCTGCGATCCCTTAGGAACGGTAAAAACATGCGTATTTATACCTGTCATGTCCGTCTGTATATGTGTCAGTCGCTGGGTTGGCGCTCCCAGTGCTTGACCGATCGTCCTCAAACTTGGTTAGCAAACACTACTTTTCAGGGCCCTTGGAAACCTGGGACCTTTAACCCCCTTGGAATCGGGGGTTAAAGATCCATTTTGAGGCCGTTTCAAGGCCAAAATCGAGGTCGAAAGTTGCATTGACTACATAAGCATTTAATCTTCTTCCTCGCTTCTCCCGAGTGGTGTCCCAGATAGCTACGGCATATCAAGATTCGCAATAGATTCTCACCTATTGGGAATCTCTCTGTGCATTTCGTTTCTATGAGGTGAGAGCAGGCTCTGAAATTTGCCAATGTACACACGTACCTGGATCATCCCGATCAGCACTGCTATCGTGGTGAGCGAATAAAGGGCCAACTCGGTGACAGAAGCCACCGTGATGGCTGAAGTGTGCATCTTGGTGTCTTCAGATTGGATGAGGACGAAGAAGATGATGAGAGAGATGATGGTTAAAACGACTACTAGAATGCCACTGAAGAGGCCGTTGTTCGCATTGGAGCAATCGACTGAATACTAGCGGGGAAGATCACAAGAAGTGACTTCACTTCCCCATTGAGGACAGAGGGCGCTTGCTCGTACATGAGGTAATAACTTGCCTGGTTTCTCGCTAGTTCCTCCTCATTGGACTGGAGCGGGATGCGCATGGTGAAGGAGATCTTGTTCCGGCGCTTATGGGTTTTGTAGTGATTGTGCTCGTCCGATATGTTCTTCCACATCATGTACAGCACTGCCGCAGAGATGAGCGAATACTCAATGGTGCATGGAAACAGGAATGGGCCGGAGCGCGCCAGCAAGCCGCTCATCACTTGACTCTGCCGGAGGCAAGTCACACTTGGGGGAAATAGTTCATTCTCGTGGGCGTCGTAAGTGTCTCTTCTGTGATGTGTCACGCTCTCCATCTCTCCCCTCTTGTGCTGCATGTCCGCGATCTCATGGTACGTCTCGAGGATGAGAACGTTGAACCACACGCATATATTGGTGGCTATCATGTGCATCAGGCCGAAGCGAGATACTAACTTGTTCTTGTAGATGTTCATCTAGCAGAAAGCATTGGTCAAACGCAAAGTCGATTCCGAAGCAGATGATAGCGGAAGACTTTTAAAAAGAGGTTGCGCGCCACTTATTGCTCCGCAGGGAAGAGCTGTCCGAGCACATATACTATGTACTAACCTTGTGATTCAGAAAGATGAAGTACATCTGGACAAAGACGAACGTGACTTGGAGAAATGGTCTCACGAGGATCACGAAGTCTCTGCACCCGGTCTTGATGCCCAAGCCGACCTCGAAGAAGGCTCCCACTTCAATGCCTGAGTAGATCATGCTTCCTATTCCGAACACTGTTTGAATAAGACCCATTTACAGTTAGTGCGCCACGCAGGTCAGTATTGTTTTCTTGCCATACTCACACACAGCACCCATCCTGATATAGAAGCTGCCATATATTTGCTTAGGTCCCGGAATAAGTCTGTGCTCCCTTACAGGAAACTCATCCTCGTTCTTTGAATTGCTCCCGCCACCGCTGGCCTTCCTCTTAAGCTTCGTCACCAGCTGCTTCCTCCTGGCCTTGGTCCTAGTCCTGCACACCTCTACGTAAATGTAGAGTAGGAAGAGCAGGGAACCAAGGAAGAGATAGACATAGAACAGTTGATAGAATCCCCTGGGTACGTTGACGGAGATGACTTCGGCCATGGGGAATGCCAAGCCGAGAATAACAAGAATTTTGCAGTAGAGGGCTGACATCACCGATTGAAGAGCGTCACTGCAACATGACAAATTTATGAGACACGCACGCACACAAGCACGGACACACGCCTCCTTACTTTCCCTTTTTCTTCCAAGCGTGCACGTCTATTGACGGATCGTCGAAGATCTCCTTCCTGCTCCTCGCCACGCTGGAGCAATGCTTGAAGGCTGGCACGGAAGACGGAGCAGCGTGATGTCTCGTCGTCACCAGGCCAATGCTATTGTCTCTGGTCTCCTCGTCGGTCTGCAACAAGCTCTCCAAGTCTCGAGCCTGAGCAGAGGAGTCATTCTCCTCGCTGTTGGATGACGTCGGGCGGCACATAGAACATTGAAAGAACATAAGCGCCGCTTGCCGATTGAACTGAGCGAGTCGTACTCATCGCACTTCGGTCGGTGCGAACGTAAAGAAGAAACCCCCAAACGTATCCAGTTCAGCGCAATTGAGGCTGCAATTGCATGTCCAGGAACCCGAGGTGAGGAGGGGAGCTGTTGCTGTGATGCGTACACGTACTTGTTCCAAGAAGGCGGATGTTACTGACCTTTCCACCTTGATGCCAATCATCTCCTGTCCCTCTGCTTTCCTTTGCAGTGGCTGCAACTCTTGTTGTGGCTCTGTCTGTTCTCGGGGTCGCACGTCCGCAATAGTAAGTGCGTTCTTGCGCCTAAACTGATGCCTGTAGTTGTTCAGGAAGCCGGACATTTTTGCAGTCTCTGTTATTGTCGCACTCAACTGCACTAACAGGCAGTTTTGCTCCCGGACGAGGTCGACTGTAAGCTGCACACTGCCCGTGGCGACGGAATATGCTACAATTGATCACTCCCAAACTGCCTCCACTCGACAGTGGAAAGAAAGAAGTGGAGGGAGAGATCGGGCCTACGTGTTCTTTCTTTCTTTCGTCAGGATTGCATAAGGCATGTGTTTCTGTTCCACTGTTCATGAAGAATCGACGGAATTCTCTTCTTTCTCTCTCTTTGTTTCTCCTCACTCCTCCCCCATTCGTCCTCTTATTCTCGGCACCTGAAAATTAAGGCCGCAACCTGTTTTGTTCTGTTGCCACAGGGAGGGAACTCTTGGCAATGGCGAAACATATGTGAGCTGGCAGGCAGGAGAGATTACAAACACGAGTTTTTTGCTCGAGAAACGTACAGTGGAGGCGCGCAGACACCACACGAATGGGCGTACACTTGCTTAACCGCTTGGGTGCTCAAGGATGGAAACTTCAATGCGTTTGGCTGACACATATGTTGGAACAAGCGGCACTGAATAAACCGACGAGAATAATACTATTCGGGCTGTTCTTATGGCTGCTAGTCAGTGTGGGAAGATTTAAATACATCAGCTAAGATTTCACTACTCACATGTGTGACTTACAGATGTACGGGTATATTACACAGACAGATCAACGTTGACTGCTTACTCAGGTATCTCTACAGCATGTATCCTCTGCATAGCATATGACAGCGTCTAAACATATGACAAGCTATTGGTTGTCTTGTACTTGAATGATTTCTTCCAGATCTCGCATAAGCAAACGGTCGAGTGAAAGCGGTAGAAGATGGCTAACGGCATGGAAATGTGCGTGATTATTGGCCAGGCCCAATCGCCACCGTAGAATTGTACCTGGAAAGTGTGTATACAAGGTGTGGCAAAGATTATTATTACCATATCAGTTTTACAACTCTACCTGAATCGGGTGAGAGTCTGCTCTGTTCGTCTCCAAGGTGTTGATGGCCCACATGGCCAAATTGCACACAAGAAGAAAGGTGACAACCTCACGCCCAGGCTTATTCTTCACTTGTTCGGAGCAGTAGGCAAATCTGCAAATGTCAAGTGGCCATTGCTACATCCTGGATAACTCTGCAGACTGACTAAATTTACCTGCTGGACGCATCTAGGATGAAAATGGTCTGCAAGGTAGTCTGAGTTAAAGTTGCTAGTGAGGCAAGGAAGGCCACAAGATGATTTTTCAGTTGGAAGAAGGCACCAATGATGCAGAATGCCGCATAGATGAAGACCCCAGTCTGGGCTACCACTAACAATAGGTTGTCCAACTCGAGCTTGCGAGAGGTGTCATACCAGAGAACTCGCACCTGTGGGAGTGGAGAGTCAAGAGATGCTGGCAAGACAAGGATAATACGCATATAATGTACGCTCCTTCACTTGTTGGTACACAAGTAAAGGAGGTCCTTCGAACGGACAGGTCCGATCTGGTACAGAAAAAGGTGTCTTGGTCTGCAGGTGTGCAGGATCAAAGTAAACTTCACACTGAACGCCTGAGGTGAAGTTAAATCGGGTTCAAACTAACTTGACACATTCCGATGAGGACAGCAATGGTGGTAAGGCAGTAGAGTGCCACCTCTGTCATGGCTGCCACGGTGATGGCCGCCTCATGCAGTCGGGTCTCCTGAGACGAGATCAGGACGAAGAATACTATCAAGGAGATGATGGTCAACACCATGACAAAGATGCCCGTAAAAAGACCGGTATTGGCGTGTGTGCAGTCTACGCTGTAGTGGTGCGCAGAGCGCTCGGATGAATCCTGGGGGCTGTGATGGATGCTTCTGCGTTAGTACATGTAACAGTGGGAAGTAAGTCTGTACAAGGTTGCTAATGAAGAAATTCCTCACCTGTTGTTGTGGTGAGTTCCTGCTGACATCTTTCTTCTCTTCTTTTGGAACTTGTAATGTTCATGCTCCTCAGCAATGTTTTTCCACATGACAAACAGGACTGCAGCGCAGATCAATGAGTACTCGATAGTGCAAGGAAACAGGAACGGGCCAGAGTCTGTCAGTAGTTTGCTCATGATGTTGTTCTTGCGGTGACACAGGCTCACCTACGCAGGTTTACGGTAAGAACAGAACACAACAAGTAAGAATCAGTCCAATTCTCGTCATCACACACTTAATTTCTGGAGCGTTGAAGATCTTAATTCATTAATGACTGCTCACCAAGTCGTGCAGCTCAAAGTGTCTGCCAAGGATATCACTCAACACCGTAGGTGTGGTCTGGCTGCCCAAGTCAACGAATGAGGAATCGTTGGTTACATGAGAAACTGCATGGAAATCAGAAAAAAGTCTTTTGTTAATATGTTTTGCCTTCACAGAATGTACACCTTAAAAATTGCTACAAACCTCTTAAAACCCTCCTTTTCCTCACTTTTTTCTATCGTTTGAGGCTACACACACGCACTCACTCAGAGAGAGAGGAAGAGGAAAGAGGAAGGCAGATAATATGTGCAAAATGCACACTTTTGCAATAAGCACGTGGCTACTACAGTTGCACTTCACGAGACTACAGAAGCATTTTCTCAATTACCTGTGTCTCTCAAATGGCGACCAATCTGTGTTGCTCCAGGCACATAGAACTCCGACTGCGACTGACGGGTGATCCTTTTGTGCATGGTCTCCGAGATTTCATGGCTGGTCTCTAGGATTAGTACATTCAGCCATACACATAGGTTGGTTGCAATCATGTGCATCAGTCCAAAACGAGAAAAAAACTTATTCTTGTAGATGTTCATCTGTAAGGAGGGGGGAGGAGGGGAAGGGGAGAAAACTTAGTTTAGTGAAACCTCCAAAATTAGAATTTTTGGGAAGATCCTTTCTTGCCTTTTGGTTGAGGAAGATAAAGTACATCTGGACGAAGACGAAGGTCATCTGCAGAACTGGTCTGAGAACAGAGAACAGATTCTTGCAGTCTGCCTCTTCATCGAGATTGAGCTCAAAGAACATGCCGATCTCAATGCCAGAGTAGATCATGCTTCCAATGCCGAACACTGTATAGGAAATGAAGGTACATAAGTATTTGACTAGCACATGAATAGCTGTTCTTACTCCAAACATAACCAAAGTGGGTAAGTACATATAAAGTTGAGTGTGTAATACTTACACACAGCTCCCAGCCTCAGATAGAAGCTGCCGTAATGTGCACGAGGCCTCGGTACAGCATTCACCTCAGTTGTCCTGTCAATTTGGTCCTCTTGGCCAATCTGTCTGGAACCTCTCTTTGGCTTGTCTCTCTTGGTTTTATTCCCAGTCTGCATGGCTCGCGTCCTCAACAAGTCTATGTAGATGCAGAACAGAAAGAGGAGAGAGCCCATGAACAGGTACACGTAGAACAGCTGGTAGTAGCCCCTCGGTACATTGTCCGAGATAACCTCGGCCATGGGGAAGGCCAAGCCGAGGATCACCAGGATCTTACAGTAGAGAGCGGTCACCACGGACTGGAGGGCATCGCTGCAACAACGAATGAACATGTATGCATAATACGTCATTGAAGCGTACGTACATTGGCCTTCGTGTTGTGATAATTTTTTCCCCTCTTCCATAGACTGGGCTCCTTGGAAAGGAGTGGCTTTGCACCACATGGAAAGTGGTGTTTTGGTAAGATGATGCGCTGCACGCACTTTTAAGTTATCATATTTATTTTTTTTATCTGCAAGCTGCTTCTTGGCGCTAACCACAGGAGCAGAAAAGTTGTAAGAGTTTCTCCGTAGGGTCCATGCTGAAGCCCTTTTGAAACTTAGAGGGCTTCGCTTGTGTCGGGGTGCCACCATTCCTTAATATTCTTCTCCCATCGAGGGTTACTCGATCTCTATACTCGATCGACACAAGTTTCACATTCGATTGTTCTCGTGAACGCGATGAACGAAAAAGCCTTCTTTACTTACTTTGCCTTTTTCCTCCATCGACCTTTCTGTAACGGCGTTATCTCCTCCTCCTCTATCACGTGAGAAGGTCTCATGTCTATAGAGTCTGAATGCGTGCGGCGGACAAGGAGCTAAAATAAATAATAGCAAGCTTGTTCAACCCTTATGATACACACAAAAGAGTGTTGTTACCTGTTGTCCCGAGGCATTGCCTTCGTCTAGAGACACCATCGTAGTGGACATGAGGAAGGAATCGTTCTCCTCACCAGAAGAAGCCTCAATTTGTCTGCTAATGCGTAGAGAAATGCTAAAGGCCACATGCAGGTGAACATCTCGCCAATTACTGCAAAAGCTGGCCGCTGCCTCTGGCAGCGTACGAACTACGAAGTGGATGTACCGTAGGTCTACAAATTCCTGGCGTGATCTGACGCAGCATCAATTGACGCTGCACTAATACATAAAGACTTACCCTCTCCTCATCCTTTTCGGGGTGCCGTTTCTCGACGATTCCTGTCTGGTGGAGCTTCTCTTGCTTTTGGGGTTGACTCTGGCATACTTGGGCTCCTCAACTTGGTGTAAGGTCGGAGGTGGGGCAGGAGATCTGTGACGCGAGGGAGTTTGACCACCGTTGCCAGTTCTGGCGTGTGTGATCAGGGAGTTACGACCAGGACTTGAGGAGCCGCAACCCTCGGAGGAGGGTCTTCGCCGGATGTCGCTGGCAGTGGGGGCCTCCAAGTCTTCCAAGGTCTGCAGGGTAGGTAGGGGTAAGGGTTTGTGTTGCTCTAAAGCTGGAAATGGGGCGACGTCGTCGTAGCGGGGAAGAGGCGATTCCGAGGACAAATTTGGAGGCAGATTGACCCTTGAAAACTGAAGGCAGGGAGAAGTAAGTATCAGATGTCAGGTAAACACATCTGTTGACGTGCAACACTGTACTATTGATGCATGCATCCTTTTGGAATTTATTGAGCGCAACATTGTTCAGTATGGGGGGAGATCATCCCCCATATCCAGATTCGCTTTGTGGACCTTTGGTCGCAGTCGTTCTTTAGCATTAGAGTTGAGCAGGGAGGGCAATTCAACAAGGCACCATAGACTAGCTTCATCCATTATTTTAACGTTAACTTTGCCACCAAAGCGTTTCACTGCTTAAGGGCCAGGGGTTATCATACTCAGGCTAGGGTTAAAAATACATTTGCTTCCAACAAAAACAGGTTTTCTTTAACTAGCCGTAGCAGCAGAAGCATTTGTGCCACTTGTACTTGTAAGGTGAGAGGAGTAAATCGACCCACACTGAATGAGACGATGAGACTACGTACCTCATTCTCCATTTGCTGCAGCATTGACTCCTCCTGAGCTTCCTTCTGCTCCTCCTGCCTTTGCTGGTCTCTCGGCAACTCCTGGTCCTCCTCCTGCTGCTGCTCCAACACCACCACACTTACTTCTCTTTCCAGACTATGGGCGAAGCCGCGATAGTCGCCGCCGCCATTTCCCGGCTCCCCATCCGGGCGGCTGGTTTCATGCGGCGGGAGCAACAACAACCCCGACTCTTTGCCGCAGTCCTGGGCTTCATTGTCGGCCGTGACGGCCGGAGACATGTTGTTGATGGGTCGATTTCTACTACCGCAAGCTTGAAGTCAGGTTATGGGAGAAATGTTTGTCTCCGCTGGCACGAACGCAGCCAGTAGAGGGCGTAACAACAATATTAGTGAGCTGCTGGGCCGTTGTAGTCTCCTCTCCCCCCCTCCTCCCCCTGCTTCCTCCTCCTCCCCACTTCCACAGCGAGCGAGCGCTCGAACGCCACCAGAGAGGAGCTGCAGAGCGTGGACGCCACCACCAGGAGTCGTTCACCAACAAGCGGCGACGACGACGACGGCGACAGAGTTGGAGTCGGCACTGCGTGAGACCTAAAAGATGAAATAAGCGCTCCATATGCTTGTCGAGCTCTCCTTTACGCACATACGATATCAGTAGAAACAATGAAATGTCGGAGAGAAGGGGGGGGGGGAAAGAGAGCTGAATAAGGACTGGATTTTTAAAGCCGCAACTGGAGTTTCTGTTCGTATAACTGAATGTTTCTCAGTTTTCAAGATGCCTCCGTCAGATGTTGTCATCGGCGCAATGCAAACTGTCCGATGCTTCAAGTTTCAAGAGTAGCGCGACACCGAAGATATGAATCTGGCGCCTGTTGGAAGCAGAGAGAGCGTGCGAGTTCTGTGAGGGGAAAGAGAACGAGTCGAATTCATCCATGGAGCCTCCACAATGGGGGTTGGGTGGCGACTCGACGCGGTGCATGAGCTCGATGCTCAATGGTGACACGTCCAACCTTTGGGCGAGTGAGAAAGAAGCCGACGTGTGGATCGACATGACCATCTGCAACACTTGTGCGCTCCTCACGTACTAACGGCATATAAAGGGTTCGTCGGGATTGGTGTGACGACTGCGTGAGGAATAAGGTCACTAGTGCACTACTCCCGATTTAAATTTGAACTTCCCACAAAAATAGATTGACTTTGCCGTTTGAAAGCTATAAAATACAGTATATGAACACAAATCTGGAAGAGATTGTGGCTTGCTGGCATGGCGGTTCAGCTCATAGGCAGAAGTCTGTGCAGAGCTCTCTCTTCAGTCTCTGACGTTAACCTACAGTAGCAGACGTGCTTTGGTCCGATTGTGCTTATTTCCTTTTTTGCAGCTGCTTAATGGTCAAGACAATCTATTTTTGGTGGGAAGTTCAAATTTAGATCATGAGTCACTAGTGACCTTATTGCTAATTTAGTAGTCGCGGCAAACCTAACGAGCCCTGCTCGCTACGTACTTGTGCAACACAATGCGGGCTGCTGATGTAGTCACCGTGCACCGAGATCGAATTAGCCGACGGCGTTTCCGGTCCAATGACGGTAACGCCAAAGCAGACAAGGGTAGCCGGGAAGAAGCGACTAAAAGCAAGCCATGAATTTGTGCTTCATCGTTTTCGGCGTCCCTTTCCTAATGAAGGCTACAAAGAAAGAGTCAGGCCAGTAGGTGACGCCATCTGTGGAGCTCTCAGCCATGGCCAGTGCGTTGATTTCATGAATAGCGCATCGGTTGCCACAGAGGTTGAGTGCAAACGACTTTTGTACTGAATCATCACGACTCATGTGCAGTCATATTGACATACCCACGCTCGTGCGAACGAGCCGGCCAAGCCCCACCCAGCCAAGCCAGGCGAACTGCATCGTCTTACGCTGGTCTATGGCAACCTCATGGTATGCAGTCCCAAAGTGAAGTCAGAGAGGTAGCAGCAGAACTGCTGCTGCGCGATCGACAAGTCGGCGGCCACGAGACTCTTGTCCCTGTGTCTTGATGTCAGGAGTTCCAGCGGGAGGGATCATCCGTGAATATGCATAGACACCACTGCATCCTCCAGGAGCTCCATACCAATTCGTTGTCATGCTTTATAGGCTCTTTGGCGACACCCTGTCTCGTTCGAACTCTCTTTATTGTACCAGCCTGTTGCGAATCTGGCAGTCTGCTAAACAAAAGTTAGCGAAGGACTGAGCTAATTGCAATGAACCCCACAAATCGAGTATCTTCTTCCTCATCTTTTCATACACTGCAAGACAAGGGTGAGGATCTCGCCACGAGCTGGTTCACTTAATGGCGATGACTGTGGACAAATGTACGCAAGCTGTCAGTGTGTATAAAGTCGGCTTCAGTAGGCTTAAACGCCAAGAACAGGTATCGATTTGTGCCCATCCATTCACAAGACCTGACATTTGGCTATTTGATCAATTTGAGACAAGGAACGGTAAAACTCATAGCAGTTTGGAGGTCCATCTTGCGTAGGATGCATCATTGGCGTGTGTACTGACCACGTCGGGTTCTGCAAGCTCCTCCCCGGACGAGCGCGCGCACACGCCCTGCGTGGGTACACGTGCACTGACAGACCGAGACCGCGGGCATGAAGCTAGAGTGAGAGAAAGGAAGGGAGGAAGAGCCTGACTGGCCACGACACTTAAATGCACATGTACAGTACGGATGTGCCACCAGCAATTCCGAGTCGCACACGCTCAGGTCTGCGTCCTGGATGTCCATCAAGAGTCTTGTCCGTGGGACGCACGGTGATCTCGCCACCCACGTGGGTGTTGTGCCTCTGCTTAAGGAGGCGTCCGGGAAGAAGAGTTGCTACAGTTCAATGGTGTGACTGACCTCGCCGAGGCTTTCTCTTTCAAGGCCAGTGTCCTTCCCAGAAATTGGCGGGAGCTCTTCTGCCTTGTTGGGAACAGCTGCTCCGCCAAAAGTACAAGAGTGAGGCCGCCGAGGACGGATTGTTAAGGCGCGATCAACGCGGCAGCTGTAGGAGCAGCCGAGACATCAGCAGCTTTAGCCACTGGAGGGAGCACGTGAAGGGGAAGAAGAAAAGCAATCTAGGAGAGCTCACAGAGTAACTATACCTAGAGTGGCCCTTCCCCTCCTTCCCTTCAGCGAGTTACAGCGCCCCCTTCCCTCAGAGGGATAACTCAGAGACAACACGTCTTTTATGTACTG
>JAAUXU010078725.1_pt1 | contig 80560 bp, 76 predicted proteins | sample 7278151 | NCBI WGS metagenome assembly JAAUXU01 (sample SAMN14350113, study PRJNA611818) | marine sediment metagenome | isolation source: surface marine sediment (1.8m) | place: French Polynesia: Moorea | collected 2018-08 | reverse complement strand
GTGTCTGTCTGTCCGTGTGTCTGTCTGTCCGTGTGTCTGTCTGTCCGTGTGTCTGTCTGTCTGTCTCTCCTCTCTCTCTCTCTCTCTCTCTCACACACACACACACACTCTCTCTCTCTCTCTCTCTCTCTCTCTCTGGCTGCGACAGAGACCTTCATGGCGGCTGCTCCAGCATAATTTATGTAATACAGTCAGGAAGGCTTTCTCCCCAGCAGTATCCGACATGCACTCTCCATCTTCGCCAATGTTGCTGTCTCAAGCACGCTGGCTCCACTCCCAGGCAGAGTCTGCCGCACGTAAAGGGCGCTATTGTCAGGCGTTTGCGCACCACCGTCACGTGGCGCACCTTCTAGACACGGTCTTGCGCCAGGTGGTGCGCCAGAAGATGCTGGAGTCCATGAGACTGCAGGCGGAGTTCAGTGCCAAGGAGGAGAGACTGGTCACGCAGCATCAGAACATAGTTGACGCCATAGAACGCGTGCTCGGTGTCATCCGGCGCAGCAAGAGCCGGACAAGCAGGCGTCGGTCACCGTCGTCGGAAGACGATGAGGAGTTCTACGGCTTTGGCAGCAATCACAGGAGGGTCGTCGACTGGCTAGACTTGCCAGCTGATTCGTCGAGCCACAAAAAGTTCTCATTCATGGGCCGGTGCCAGCAGGATAGCGGCGACGAGAGGATGATGAGTGAGCTGGACGAGGCTAACGGTCAAGTGCGTCGCATGCTGGACTCCCTCTTTGTGGAGCTCGAGCACTGCCAGCGGGAGAACGAAGACCTTAGGTGCAGGATCGGCAGACTTCACCAGGAGATCGGACATCTTCAATCAGGAACAACAGTGCAGCATCAGCTCATGTACGATGAACAGAACTTCTACTGCTAATCTTATGCTTTGTATATATGAACATTGACTGTAAGAATACGCATTCTTCTCTCCTCGGTTTTCTCCTCGCAGCGTCTACTTGAAACAAAATGTACCGTATACTTTCATTTAGTGACGCAGGGGGCACTATTTTTTTGTCATGCTCTGAGGATGTTGCCACTAAATTGGGATGACATAATCCACCTTCTGTGGATGGTGGCACTAAATTTTTTCACCTAAACTTCAAGATTTTAGTCAAACTTTTTTCTCGTAAAGAAGGCAGAAAATCATTTTAAAGAGTCAGATCTTGTTCATCAAGGTATCATTGTCACCGAGGTGAATTTGCTTTCCCAGAGGAGATGGCATTTTTTAGTGGAATTATAAGTGGGCGGCATTATTAAAGTGGCGTGGCACTAAATCAGGATATACGGTGTATATTCATTACAATGCACAAGCCCCTCATCTACAAGTATAGCAAGCGAGGTTAAGTCCACGCTTGCTGTATGTTATCTAGAAAATGGCGTTGGTTGTTGTTGTTCTTCACTCAACTTTTTATATCTTTGGCTCGCAAAATACAGCATATAGTTTAAAAAAGAAAATGCAATAAAAGTACCACGGCAAAATGCTATAGGGGTTACTCCTCAACTGAATTCTTCCCTGCTGTGGCCATGTGCATGGGCCTTGATCATGGGTATTTATTAGTCATTGCAGGAAAACAGTCGTGACCTTTGCATCAGGCAGCAATAGCAACCTGACCGGATGTGATGCTGGAATGAAAAGCAAACCAGATATTACATAAGCAGTACAGCACAATTCCGACACCTCTGCCATTACTGGAGATACTTGTGGCAGAAATGCTTTCAGTGGAGATAGGTGTAAAGGGGGTTTCTACACGACAGATGTACGTACACATTTTTGTGATATGAACAGCGCAGTTCTTAAGTGAATGTCAAAATTGGCACAGCTGTCTCATTTTCCGGTGAAATAGTGCTTTTCTAGTTCAACGATTGCCACTTCCTAGACTAAATACAGTGAAATTTTGCCTCGCATACTTTACATCAGCTCCTTTATGTGGGTCTATGAAGTCAATGCCATTTGCTTGCTGCAGAGCATGGGAAACTGACCACCTCCTGGAAAGTCCGAGCTTGAGCTGGATGTACCGTGTGCGCAAGAGTTAGCGTGGAATGGAATAGGCAGCGGTTGAATGAAGCGGTATTGAGATCCAGAGCCGGGGAATCTTGTTGCAACTAATATTTGTGACTCTAATTTGAGTAAAAAAAACCTTTTGCGGCAGCTCCCCGCACTCGTGCCCTCTAACTTCGTAAGCCATGAGCTCCATCTCTTTCTCCTTCTTGAGCTCATCCAGCTTGGGCTTCATCCTCGACTCTTTGGTCTTGAGCTCCTTCAGCTCTGGGAGGACGTGGTGCTTTAAGTTTCCAACCTTTCAGCTCAAGGACTCCCGCTGGCCAAGTCCGAGTCTAAGGCTGAGGCGGCACTGATGCTTAAATTTATGGAGCACCTGGCTGGAGGAGGCTGTCAATTTGTGGAGCTCCGAGTCGTCCCGAGGGTTAATGGTAATTTCCGGCCTCTTCGCCAGACCCTACAGTGGATCTTGATCAGCTTTTTCTTCTGGATCATCGCCTCCTAGATTGCTCCTTTCACTGGTGGCTTGGTTGACCTGCGCGGCCTGCTGCAAGGTGAAAAAAGCAGAGGTCGTCTCTCCCTTCTCTTTGATCCCTTGTTAGTCAGCTTCTGCCAGTCGTTTACCAGATGCATTAGTCATGGCTAACATTGACCAAGTCATATTTGGGGAGGACAATGAAGAGTCATTCTTAAAGGACAAGTCTAGTCAAGTAGAGGACCCCAATTGGAGTGAGAAGTAGACTGCAACCCGATCACTCTTCCCCGCTCCCAATTTCCTACGTTGGGACACTGATTCCGTCACGGGAGTTGACGTCGACATCGTGGCTGAGGAGGTGATCATCACAGTCCCAGGTAATGAAATGAGTCTCTTGAATTGGAATTTTGTGACCATGCCTCACCCCAATATCAAACATCGAGCCTATGGCATCGGTTTGTATCGGTAAAGGTTGCGAGTCATATTGAATGAAAAATACATATGTCCTCGCGAGTGCTGTTACTTGCAGCATGTGAAGTAAGTCCCGTGTGACAGTCCCGCATATGTGTACTTACTTGACCATTTTCATGGGAGAACAATACGTCTGTGACACAGCTATGCCATCATAACTAACATGGACCATATGTCCAAAGCTACGTAGCTGATTTTGAAGCCTCGAGAGCATCTCTGTATCGAGCCAACAGCAAGTGCCTGTCGAGATTACAATTCAATCCTCTGCTGAGAAATACCTTCTTATACAAGTGTAATTTATTATACTTTCTCGCATAGCAGTTAAGTTGGCCGAGAGAAAATAAAGAGGTGCAATTTCACTTCTTGGCAGAAGATTCCTTCTCGTCCTTTTTACTATCCTTGTCCTTTGAGTCCTGGTCCTTCTTTGCATCCTTGTCGTCTTTTTTCTCATCTTTCTTGCCTTCTTTCTTTTCACTCTCCTTCTTCTCGGCCTCTTTGTTGCTCAGCTTGTTGTTAATGAGATTGTGCAAGGCAATTATAGACCTGAAAGGTCAAATATCAAGTCATCAACTGGTATTTACCCGACATATAGCATGATTCTTACCTAATGAGACTCGCGGTGTAGACGACGAGCATTTGGTCGTTTGTGTTGACATTGACGGCCTTCACAAATTGAGGATTGGCGAGGTCTGGCAATAGGTTAAATATGTCTTGGAGAAGATACGTGATCTGGTGGTTCATAGGAAGCTTCCCTTGTTGCACCTGTAAAAATACCAATCTTGCATGTGAAAACAATCACTTTCGAAATGTTTGAATAAAGTGTGTGGCTGGGAACTCACGTTGACGAGGTACTTCTTGATCTCATCCATTTTGATGTGCAATCCCTTCAGCCCCATCAACTGGTTGGTCACCCTCTGTGATAGCGTTCCGACGGTCGTGTCCTTGATGTCTCGAAGGAGATGTTCAACACCGACCTAACGTGGCAGAAGAACTACATCATTGTACAGACCGGGCAGTGTGCGCTTTAGCAGTTGATTACGACTTGTACAACTGCTGCTCATACAGGAAAAGTTTACCTCCTCTGCTTCTTCTGCTCCGATCTCTGAGGGCACATGCTCGAAAGTCTTGGAAGTAGGCGTGCCATCATCATGGACCTGAAAGACGGACACTGGTGAAAACGGCGAATGCTTATGGCCGGCGAGTCTTCACCTCTTCAACAGAGATGTAGGCTTCTGTGGGCAATCCAATATTCCTGGGCTCCGCGTCTACGATGACGAGGACAGCATTTGGGTTGTACTTGCGCACCAGGTCGTTAATAAGAATATCGTTTCGATGCAATTTAGGACCAGTGTGGTACCAACCCACGATGCGCTCCTTGGCGTTCACCTTCTTGAACATCTGATACATGTTTTCCTGCAATGAATGAAAGGGTGCATGGTAATGAAAAGCTATGACATGGATTCTATTATTTCTTTACCAGGTACTCGTGATCCAAGAACCACACATCCCTATCGTCCCTATCTTCATCAAAGGGTACAGCGAACGAGTTAGAGACGTCTAATACTCGCTTCGAGGACCAGGAACCCAATAGGATGCCCACGACGCGACGGGCATTGCCCACTTTACCCATTCGGTTGAAGTGGTCCACGACAGAGAGCAACACCAACGGATGGACGACGACCTAAAGGGAAAGAGATAATCAGCTCCGTGTTCACAATTCCCTCGTTCTCTTTTTTCGTCATTCACCTTCTCAATGAGCCTGTCCGGATTGACGACGGCGACGGCGGACTTGTTCTTAGGCTCGGCCACGGGTGGCGGGGGCGGCTTCTCTACCGCCGAGGACATGGTGAAGTCGTGAGCGAGGCGAAAGGAAAATTCTTCTTCCCGGTGTCGGCTTCCGATCCGACGATGACGAGCGTTTCCCTGCTTACATCAAGGTTCCCAGAATGGCCGTCCATGAGATCGTGACCGTCCACCTGACTGGAGGATTGGGCCATAGGCAAAAGTAAAACTACTCATGCAACTGCTCTTGGTCAAAGTTCTTAAGGTTTTAAAAGACCAGGATAGTTGTTGTGTTCGTGACCAATAGTGCCGATCTAGATTTGGCGTCCGAAGAAGGAGAAGAAAAGCAGGTGGTAACTCTGACTTTGAGGAAAACAGAAAAATGAAGTAGGGAGAGGTTTCGTCAAGTAGACCCATTTGTTCACTTCCAAAGAGCAACCGCGCCCCCTGGCGGAGGTCATCTATGTCCCCCAAAAGGCGTGCTTTAGCTCAATGTCTCCTTAATTATAAATACCTATTGAAAGTGCACGAAATAACTTTGTCTTTACGTCCTGTACTTGACAAAATCTAATTTTTTGTCTTGACTGTTGCAGTGCACGCAACATAGTGTTGATGCAACAGAAGAATCACAGTCTAACTTCCTATCTCACGATACCCCTGTCAGGTAGCCAAGTTACGTCCTTTCGGTGTTCTTCTTGTTGCCCTCTACCCTAACATATGCAGCAGACTCCACAGGAAATTTTTATATTGCATAAGTAATAGGCTAGGTCAATTCTTTTAACCTCTTGTGGCGTCCTAGATTTGTTGCAAGAATCCACTTGAAGACCTTCTAGTCAAATAGAATGAAAAAAACAAGACTTTTTGGGTCCCCTCTCTGCCTTCAAAGTATTTTAGACACAGTATGTGAGGATGTTAGGTCAACATCACAAATTTGTTGTCGACCTGCTGAGTTCTTTTCTTGATGCTAAACTGAAGCACTGTAGTTGAATGAAACTAAAAATAAAGTGTTTGCAGCTTTGATACAGGGCTTTCAAAATCTGAGCATCTTGTTATGTAGTAAAACCTTTTGGGACCCTCTGGAGAGGGTCCAAAAAAAGAATTTTTTGGAAGCTATTGTCTACATCTTCACCATTTGGCAGTAGGTGACAAACTTAAGATGCCCTCAGTGAAATTCCAAAATTTTCACTTTTTGACCTAGCCTAATAAGTATACACTAGACTGAACTATTCTGTCGATTGCCTATCGATTGAGCTTAAGAACGTCGGAATGTGTCCAGCAATTTTTTTTCTTCAATTGGACACTGTTGGACAAAACCCTATAGAAATAGCCGACCCTAGTCCCTCGTTTACTCTTATATAAAAGTTACTGTTATAAGTATTCGGAATACATAGACTAATGTTATATTTTTGAACGTTGGAATTTTAGCAAGTACTAACAGAGTTATTTAGTGCTCTTTGAACAGTTATTTATAATCGCTATAATTAAGGCAATGTTACGCAAAAAAAGGAGCCCGGCAAGTTCTGATTTTGTTATAGACTCCTTACGTCACTCCACTAAATAAAATCCGCTAATTTCAAAACGAACAGTGCAGTGGTATCAGCAGTCTATGACAAAAATTACAGTATTTGCCGGTCTGTAGTCATAACAGAATTCACCCCGCTTCCGCCAGAGGGCGCATCGTCTGCTACGAGGTGAAAACTTTTACAGCAGAACCTCAATATAACAAAACCTGAAATAACAGTAATCCTCGAAATAATTGCTTTATTGCTACTGACCATTATTTCACTCATGAATGTCCTGAAATTAAAATATCTGGGGCCAGAATGAAAATACATGGCCTAAGACATCTGCGGTCACCCGTGGCAGGAGTGTCATGTATCGCCTTCAGAACTCAGAACACAAAGGTGATCAGCTGCAGTCAACAACAGATGACTGCATCGATGACTCTGGCTTTTGCAGCTTGACTTGTACCAAGAAAGACAAGCTACACGCTCCGGAGGGTTTTCTACTCCACAAGGTACTTCTGCAACCATGTTCAAAGGTCTGTGTGGCCTGAAACATGGAACGTACAAGAAGGACAAGAGATTTTAGGGACACAGACCAACCAAACTAGACGAACCTGGATGAGAAGAGGCCCTAAAATGGTGCCTCACAATAAAGTCTGCCTCCATTTCTGCTGACCCAGCCGTTTTGTCATTTCGAGGTTGTACTGTATGTACTTGACGGAACCTCTCCTTCCCCTCTCTCTGGATATGACATCAGCGTTGCCAGGATGCTCAGAGGGTCCGATCCTGAACAACATATTTCAACGAAGGGGACCAAAATGTCAATTGACGGTTCAGCTCTTGGGCGACGAGTGGACGTCGAGCTCTGTTCGTTCAGTCTCATGTTGTGATGGAGAACCAAGTCCTCGAGGACTTAGTCAGAATCGCCTCCGCCGGGTGCTCCCCGTTGTTGTCCGATGTGGCAACCTTGGGTCGATAGGGAAGGAGGGGAGAAGGGAGGAACTGAGAGAAAAAACGACCGAGAGAGAAGAAAGAGACGAGGCCAACGAGGGTCGAGGGAAGGGAAGGAAGCCAGCGGCCGCGGCGGTGAGGAGAGCAAAGCTGTGCCGTACGAAGAGAGGTCGAACTTGAACCGCGGATCCTGGAACTCTGAGTGTGACTTTGTGAGAAGTGAGTTCGGCGTCGGTGTCTCCCCCCGTGGTTGCGACAAGATGAGCGGGATCGCTCAAGCGCGCCTTAGCGAGGAGCGGAAAGCCTGGCGGCGGGACCACCCCTTCGGCTTCGTGGCGCGTCCTACCAGGAACCTGGACGGGACCATGAACCTCATGCTGTGGGACTTCCACATCCCGGGCAAGAAGGGCACTCCTTGGGAAGGTGGCGTCTACCGTGGACAAATGATCTTTAAGGACGATTTCCCCTCCACGCCGCCCAAGGTCAAATTCGTGCCGCCGCTATTCCACCCGAATGTTTATCCATCCGGGACAGTATGTCTGAGTCTGCTAGATGAGGAGAAAGACTGGCGGCCGGCTATCACCGTGAAGCAGCTCCTCCTGGGCATCCAGGATCTACTTAACGACCCCAACATCAAGGATCCTGCCCAGGCGGAAGCGTACACTTGCTACTGCCAGAACAGAGCCGAGTACGAGAAGAGGGTGCGGGCGCAGGCGCGGGCCATGGCGGCCGAGATGTCTTGAATGTCAACGTGACGGGAGAATCGACCTCGTAACGACGAATTCTTTAGAATTGTATTAAGAATTTGAGTGTCGAATTGAGTGCGGAAACAAGTGCGGAAATCAGATACCAATAGAAGCTTTGTAAATGCAACTTTGAGTACCCTTCTCTATGTAAAGAATAATTCAAGTTCATTGTCTTTTTTTAGCCAAGACCTCAACGCCATGAGTGACGACGGCAACTTGGAAGACGTGCTGATCGAGCTCAACAAGTTTTCCAAAAACTCCTCCAGCAACGTTAACAACTCAGACGGCAGTTCCTCTCTGCCTCCAGTATTAGACGAATACCTCTCCTCGGTGGCGCGCACGGGCGCCTTGCACTTTCCATGGCCCCAAATCAAGCCGGTGTTCCGTGCCAAGTTGCGTCAAGTGATGGACGCTTTCGAGCGCGACTTGCAAGCACCGCCTCCCCCAACGTCCGTTCCCAATGTGGACGCGTTCTCCTTCGCCGACTGTCGCGAGAAGGTGCTGACGCAGCTCGAGTGTTTCTCCGGAGCTCCGTTCACCGTGCAGAGGCTCTGCGAGCTTCTGACGGCCCCTCGGAGGCACTACCGACGATCAGATAAGTTCATGCGAGCGCTAGAGAAGAATATGCTCGTAGTGTCGACGGTGGAGGCCAAGAGCCAAAAACAGCCTGAGCGTCAAATGGTCAATGGCGATCACAACAGCAGCGAGTGTAGCGACGGCGGCAAGGGTGAACCAGAAAAGTCCTCGGCCATCGATACATCGACAAGTATGGACGTAGAAGAACAAGAGGAAGAAAGAGTACCAGCTGCGGTGGCGGAGGATGATAAATCCCCTGCTCAGAAGCAAGGTGAAGACGAGGAAAACAGCAATGGCATCAGCGACCAGAGTAAGTTCTCTGCCTAAAACGCTGACCGTGTACGGTGTCATACAGTTTTGGCGCTTATAAAGTAAATGGACAAATAAGGAGCGTCCGTCGAGGGTGGGTGGGTCAGACCTCGCCTTTAATTAGGAACTACTTGGGTCCCCAGAAAGGGGGCCCACCCGGACCGAGAATACCTGCGTCAGGTCATTAGGAGGGTCGGCCAATATGTGGTCTATTGGTGGGCCATATAACCTAAGGCGAGGCACAGTAATTGCAATATCGTATGTTACAGGCTCTTGTGACTCCAGCGAAATCTCGATGGACGAGGAAGACACGACAGCGTCACAAGATCTCAGCTCTGCTGTTGCAGCGACTACTCCTACTGTTCAGACCAAACCAAATGACGATGATAGCAGAGAGACAAAAGAAGAGGATCAGCAAAGCAGTTCACTGACGAATGAAAACGAAGCACCTCTTGCTGATGCTCCAGAAAGTGATTCAGGTAAGCCAATGTAATGCGTACATTATCTCCTCCTTGGTATGTTTATGTCAAGAAACAACCATGTTTAGGTTCTGGGGATGTTGACATGAGCAGCAGCCAAGAAGATCCCTCTGAAGTCCCATCTGGAGAGAAGGGAAGTGAAGAAGTGGAAAGATTGGAATCAGACATAACGACAACGGAAGATGACAGTGGAGAAGTTGTCAAAACCATAACAGAGGACAAGCAGCTACCATCGGATGACATGAGGGCTGAGGCTGAGACCACTGCCAGTGAAGGTTTGATTCAGTTGTTAATTACACCCAACCCGTCATTAGGAGCACTGTGGAAAAAGGTCATTTGCCACCAATTGTGGTGTTTCTAATGAGAATTCCATTGGAGCTTTTAATTGCCAGGTCTGACTGTACCATACAAGCAGTGTCCAACTTTTTTTTTTTTTTGCACAGGTCCCAGTGACTCGGGGGACATCTCAGCGTCTCAAGGGAATATTGAAGCAAAACCTACAGAAGAAGCTACGTCATCCTCATCCCTTTTCTCAAATACCAGTCCTGATTTGGCTGCAGACCATTCTGAGCAGATCTCGGGAGCAACATCAACTTCGACGGAGGAGTCAACAACGGGCGATGTAGCAGCTGAAGAGAGTCCGAGTGAGGAGCCCTTGTCCAGCAATAGTAAAGCATCCCAGGACGAGCTGTCTGCTGCCACAGAAGCATCCTCAACTTCGCCTGCTGCATCAGTGGCCACCTCGCTAACCTCGTCGTCCAATCAGTGACCTGACCAAATGCTGCAGGTATCAACTTTTTGCAGACTTCGTGCAGCAGCAGCACTTTCAAGATGTTTGGTTGTCTCTGTCCGTCTTTTACTACACATTACCCCCAAGAACGTACGTAGTTAGACTGTCGATCAAAAATATACAATGTGAGAAAAGATTTAATCAAGTGACTGATTAGTCGAGCCTGACGAAAGAGTGTCTGGCCTTCATCTATTCGTTTGTCAGTGGTGCAAAATGTTTGTTTTTTGCGAATGATGAGAGGGGCACTTGTCAGCCTGCCTGTTTTCCTGGGTGATTGAGGAATGCTGCAATGAAAAGTATGCGTACAACCTTTGTTGACCCATTTCAAGTACCCCTTAAAAAGGAAACATGATAATCGTTTTCCTGAAGTGGAACAGCAGACCTTGACCTAATACCTTGTACCCCGACATGTAAGGAGTATAAATAGGCTGTCATTTGCTCTCTTGTGAGCAGAGTTCATGTCCCCCATGTGTCCCCGTGGTGCGCCTCAACGAGGTTTGCAAGTTGCATTCGTCGACCTGAATGGCGTGACTGCTGAGACACTCCGGTCGGATCCGGAATCGTCAGTGATGACATGGTGACGTTCAGAAGAAAAGTCGGGCAAGCTAAGCTTATCGCATCGACGTTCTGGGTCTCCCTTGCGTCCTTCCTCAAGAGTACGTTGTCGTTTTTTGCACTCAGAACCTCAGAGTTAACGTTAGCTGGTTGTCGTCGTCGTCAATATCTTCAACTGCAAATTGCAGAGGGACGATGTAATGTACGGATGGAGGCTGTAATTAGACATTCATGATTTTACTCTGCTAGTTGAGCAGGACCACGCACCAACTGAATGCCTGTGAGTAACATAGACGAATTGTCCAACTCCTCCGTGGCGGACATGCTTCAGCAGAAGCTGAACCCCTGAACTACTAGCACTTGTCAAAGGCGGGTGTCCAGGATCCATCTCCGCAGTTGCAGCAGGTCTAACTTAGATTCGCGATATTATCCCAGGAAGGTTTTTGTGATTCATTTAGAAGAAGATTAAGCGAAATACTTTCATGCAATTGACTCCAGTTAAATTGTCAGCTTGAAGGAGATGCAGTTAAGGAGTATGAGGGAAGTTGCCTCAGGAGAAGAGTATTTTATGAAGGAGGGCTCAAAAAGCTATCGTGAGGTCAAATCTACGTCCTGTGGTTAGTATCTGAAGTTGAATATGAACTGGAGAAAACTTCACACACAAGGATGGGCACAAATGGGCATTCAAGAGCTAAAAAGGAAAAGATGAGTACTTCAGATTGCTAATCCATGGGGTCACAACAACTTCCAGTCAGTCGTCATATCTTGACACGGTCGTGGAAGGATGCGTCAAACTTGCAAACACTGAAGAAGGGACATTTCTGTTTGTCCTCTGTAGGACTAAAAAATGTTCCTGTTTATCCACCAAATGTTAATTTACCTGGGCACAAAGTGATAGTTACAATTGATGCAGGCTTTCAATGATCACTGTACTGTTAGGAATTCATTGCAACATAACATACTGAAATTGGGACTGCCATTTCGACTATCATATTCGTGTTGTATCCACGTTCCACTAGGGTAGGAAATATCCTGTTCACATAAGTTTCAGTGTTGACAACTGCAGTCCTCAGAACGTCATCCTGTGTACCGCTTCTGATGAGGCGAGCACCTCGTTTGTGAGTACACACCCGGGCAGTCGGCGTCCGGAAGTCAGCATCCAAACGCACCCGGACAGATTTCTTCTGCTCTCTTGTATCACTTCTTCTAAAGCACCAGGACTGTGCCAGTCATCTCAAATTAAGCTAAGCATCTAGAGAGTTACTGGGTCATCAGAGTCTGCGTCAGAGAGTTACTCACTCATCCTCTCACTGGCCAGACCCTACCGTGAAGACGTACCTGACCTGGAACAACAAAAATGCCGTAGTGGATGAAGTGGGTGACCACTTTAGAACGTCAAAAATTAGTCCACTTTGGTATACTAACCATCTTTGTGAAGTTGACGGGGGAGGCCACGGTGTTATACAGGAGGCAGTTGGCGACAGAAGACGAGGGGTTAAGGGGACGTGAGTTCCCGCCATTGACGTATTTAGTCACCTCAGAGAAAGGACAGGGCGTAAGTCCACCTATGAGGCATCAGGGGTAGAGAAGAAGTGACCAGGTAACATGGTCCAAGGGGATAACATCAGTATGACTTGTTTAGTTAAGGTTACACATAGAGTATATGTGAGTTGCACTGGGGTATATGAGTCCATGAGGATCACTCAATAGGAGGTCACCCAAGCTGGATAACGACGCCAATGAGGGATCCTCGATCGCAATATGTGGAGCACCTCACAGAACCGATACATCAAAAATCTATCCTTCAGTGTAAACAGTCCCGTCGGGCAGTCCACACACTCGATTCTTACGACCTCCAGCGACCTCGTAGATATCTCCTGGCCTCATCCGATCTCCCATGCAGGATGCTGCTTCTTGGAGGTCTATATTTTAGATACTAGAAGGAGTTGGATCTGGAAGAAACAGACCGACAGCCTGACAGAAAGGGAATTTTACCAACCCTGCTGCTCCAGTCACACATTACCTTTAAGAGTTTCGCACATTAGATGGCGCCACCGGTTCCTGACTCAGGGCAGCGTCGGGTCGGACGTCTCCCACTTTCTGGTTGGTGAGTCAACTTTGCAGATGGTTCGGGCTTCGAGCCGAATCGCAGAGCAGCACTACAAAACAAGCTGTGGCGATGTGACGTACGACGACTAGTAAGGACTCAGCTGAAACGGAGGATAAAAAAAATTGGGGAAACAAATAAAACAACGTTCCGGAACAATAAGACGGACGACTCAATTCGTTGTTCAGCTTGCCGCTCGTGCAATGTCTTTCCATCACGGACAAGCCAACTCTAGCGGGCATCGCGGATATGGAGGAAGGGGAGGAGGTGGTCGAGGACGTGGCGGCCGTGGAGGAGGTCGACCGCAGGGCCTCCGAGGACAAGAGATCGGGCTGTATTACGCAAAAAAACATAGCGACAAGAAAAAGAAGTTGCGATCTGTTCTCGGTCTGACGGAGGTGCAGCGCGATGAAGTCGCCGGACAGATTACGAGGATACAGTCCATGGCGCCGTTGGCGTCAACGAGCAGCCGTGGCCGCCAGCGAGGGGCTGCCAGCGACTTGACCGGCCGCCTACGTCGTAACATCGCCGCAAACGCTCGTCGAGAAGCTGGACTCCGCAACGGGGCGGAAAGAGAAAGACACTGCTGGACGGACGACATTGAGGAATCGGACCAAACGATTGAGGTATCGTCGAGGGAGTCCGATCATATGCTGGCCGAGTTCCAAAGAAAAGTGGATACCGCCCAGTACCGAGAAAACCTCTCGTTCAGGCGCAAGTTACCGGCCTACGAGATGAAGGACGAACTCGCGTCTCTCATCGCTCAAAATCAAGTAGTAGTCATCAGTGGCGAGACTGGGTGTGGTAAAACGACTCAAGTCCCGCAGTTCGTGTTGGACGACCTCCTCCATCGCGGACTGGGGTCCCAGACTAAGGTGATTTGCACACAACCTCGCAGGATCTCCGCCATTTCTGTCGCCGAGAGAGTGGCCGAAGAACGCGCAGTCAGCTGTGGAGGCGCAGACTCCACCGTGGGCTACCAGATCAGACTGGAGAGCAAACTACCCAGGGAAAAGGGTTCCATTCTCTACTGCACAACAGGTTGCGTGCTGCAGTGGATGAGGGAGAACCCGACGCTCGACGGCATCTCCCACATCATCCTTGACGAGATCCACGAGAGGGACATCTTGTCTGATTTTCTCATCACCGTACTGAAGGATTTACTACCCGAGCGGTCAGATCTGAAAGTGGTCCTCATGTCCGCAACGCTTAACGCGGACTTGTTTTCGCGCTACTTTTTCAACTGCCCCAAGATTGAAATACCCGGATTCACGTTTCCGGTAAAAGAGTTCTACCTGGAAGACGTGCTTGAGATGACAGGATTTCGCATAGAGGATCGGGAGTCTCAGGCTCCGGCACCAAAGTGGCACCGCTTTACCTCAAGAGGAAGAGAAAAAGTGGCCCGGAGAGATCACTATGAAGACTTTATCGCTCCTTTTGTCCGAGACTTGGAAAGCTCCGGGAAATACTCGCGTCCCACAATAATGTCCCTGCGCTCCCAACAGTGCGAAGAGACGAACCACGAGCTGATAGCTTCTTTAGTAGGCTACATTGACGCCCGCGAGGGCGAGGGTGCCATCCTGGTGTTTCTTCCTGGTTGGGAGGACATCTCTAAAGTGAACAAGCTGTTGACAGAAGACTCCAAGTACAAGCTGAATCGCTGCCGCATCTATCCACTCCACTCGCTGATGCCCACTGCTAATCAACGCGAGATCTTTCTTCGTCCGCCTCGGGGCTTGCGCAAAATCGTGATCGCCACCAACATCGCAGAGACTTCGATTACCATTGACGACGTCGTCTTTGTCGTGGACTGCGGAAAGATCAAGATGTCAAACTTTGACGTGGAGGCCAACATTGCTACGTTGAAGCCCGAGTGGGTCTCGCTGGCGAACGCGCGGCAGCGTCGTGGGCGTGCTGGACGAGTACAGCCCGGAATTTGCTATCACTTATACACGCGGGCTCGTGAAATGACACTGGACCAGTTTGTGGTTCCTGAGATGCAACGCACAAGACTGGAGGAGGTTATTCTGCAGATCAAGATCTTGGAGCTTGGCAAGGCATCTTCCTTCTTGTCGCGTGTACTGGAGGCGCCGTCGCCAGAGTCAGTGGCGTTGGCCATCGAGATGTTGAAGACACTGGGGGCGCTGGACGAAGAAGAGCAGCTTACTCCACTGGGTTTCCATTTGGCTCAATTGCCTCTCGATCCGCAGACAGGAAAGATGGTGCTACTGGGAGCCGTCTTCTCCTGTCTTGACCCAGTGCTCTCGGTGGCGGCATCTCTCAGCTTCAAGGACGCATTCCTGGTGCCCCTGGGCCAGGAGGCTGTTGTGGATGACTGCAAGCGGGAGTTGTCTCGTGGAACTCGATCAGATCACCTCATGCTAGCCAATGCTATTTCCCAGTGGGAGTCGGCCACCTCGAGAGGTCGAGGCCGAGACTTTTGTTGGAATTTTTTCCTCTCCGAGTCGACTCTGCGCATGCTCGACAACATGAAAAGACAGTTTGCCGAGCATCTTTTCCAGCAGAGGTTCCTTGATTCCAAGAACGCGAAGGGTGCGGGTGCCAATCGTAACTCAGGCAACGAAGAATTGGTTCGCGCAGTGATCTGCGCTGGCCTCTACCCGAACGTGGCGTCCGTGAAGGTGAAGCGCACACGTACCGGCGGCTTTCCCATTCTGCAGACAGCCATGGAACGCCGTGTCTCCGTACACCCAAAGTCTGTGAACGCCAAAGAGGTGGGCTTCAGCCACCCATGGGTCGTGTATCATCTGAAGATGAGGAGCGCCTCCTCCACCTTCATATATGATTGCTCCGAGGTGTCGCCCATGGCACTCATCTTCTTTGGCCGACACCTGCGCGTGGGAGAGGATCGCCTTAGTGACGGCGAGGTGATCGAGACTGTTGACGTGGACGACTTTGTGCGGTTCAAATGTGCTCGAGAGACAGCTGCCGTGTTCAAGGTGTTGAGGAGAAGCCTGGATGAGTTGCTAGAATACAAGGTGTCCAACCCCGGAGTCACTAACTGGGACAGAAGTACGAGAGAAGGCGCCATCCTCGACACCATCGTCAATCTGCTCTCCTACGAACCTGTGGGAGACACCGTAGAGGAGGACTTCGAGTGATTTTTAAGTGCTATATTATGCAAAGACACTTTAAGATCATGTTGGGCCCTCTTGATTGTTGCAACTTAGATTTTTAGTTCTAAATCAGTTTCTGCTTCAGGATGATGATCCCATTTGAGCTTCCAATGACGTCTTCTCTTCTTCTACGCCCCACTGTCAGACGGACATAAGTCGAACGGCGCCAAAGCCTGGGTGTAAGAACTAAATGAATGGTAAGAGGGATTTTGTTAGTTAAAACATACGACAGTGCACTTATAATGTTGTCACTCTTTTAACAGTCGATCAAGGTGCCATAGAAAAATGCCATGAAGTTCAGTGCAATCCACTCACTATGTCAAAAGAGGCAAATTCAACTCCATCGAGACCTCCCAAAATCATTCCGTACAACAAGAGCGAAATCGTTGTCGAGAAGCATGGGGGAAAGAAAACCGCGGCCTCTATCTTCTGCTCGTCCACAAAGAGGCCGAACAAAAAGAGGCCTAGAACAGGCGGCTCCGTCTCTTCCTCATCCTTGGTCACAGCAGAGGATTCGAATGAGGATGCCTCGGATAGCGTATCCGTTCTCTCCGATCTCTCTGACATCTCAGTGATGTCCTTTCAGCGACAGTTTGAACATCTGCCCTCGTCCTGCTCCGCAGTCGCCCACAAGTACGTCGGTCACCAAGTCTTGCCTCGAGTTCACGGCTATCAACCCAAGCAAAAAGTACAGAAGAATCCGAACATTCCCATGATCCAATTGCCCCAGAGAGCTGTTGACAACTGCTCTAACTTTCACAGGGATTCCAACAAAGAAGAGGTTGACCGCTTGCGAGAAGATAATTTCCAGCTGCGACGGAGCAATGTGAATTTGAAGAGCCAGGTGGAGTCTCTGCAGCAGCTACGTCTTAGAGATGTCGACGCCGACTGCGCTAAGATCGTCTACACCCTCGGCGCAAAGACGTCAGAGCAGGAAAAGATCCTAGAGTTAAAAAAAGTTCTGCGATCTTCTCAGGATGAAATCATCTCGCTCAAGACGGAGATGACCCGGACTAGTCTAGACCGTGAAGGAAAGGTAGCTGAAATCGCCAAGCTACAGAATCAACTTCGAGATGTCCAAGCATCCGCTGGGATAACTTCTCTTAAGTCTGATGAAGAAATCATCTCAAGAATGCACTCGTTGGAAAGCGATCTGAAGACTGCGAAGCGATCTCAGGAGTGGTATGAAGAACAGTTGAAGGTGGCCCAGGCTGCACGAGAGTCCCTACAATGCGAACTCGTGAAGGCACAGAAGGAGAACTGCGCAAAGAGCCAGACGGTGGTAAAGCTGCAATGCCAGACTGAGGAGCTAAGAGAGCTCCTGACGCAGGAGAAGGTCCGGACGGCGGGCGACAGAGAACAGTTCGTAGAGAAGCTGAGAAAGATTGAGAGCGAGATGAAAGATCAGGTAGGGAGAATTGCATACTATGAAGGACCGCTGTCCCTGATCAGTAATCCGTCTCTACCGACAAAAATGGGATTAGAAGGGGTCCCGTGTGGGGACGGACCCTCCCCTCTTTCTCCCGTAGCTGGCTAGCTTAATAATGGCCTATGCATCGAACATGCACTTACGCTCGTGTTGTGCTATAATTATATATGATCTATAGCAATCATCGTGTAACTACGTGGAAAGTACATTTAATATGTATTTTTTTTTGTTAGGAAGCACAACTGGATCACATTCAGGGAGTCAAAGACCGAATGATCGAGGAGTTAAGTCAAAAGCTAGGAACCAAAGAGGAAGAGGAAAACTTGGTTCAAGAAGTCCGACAGCTGGAACGTGAAGTAGCGGGTCTGGCGAAGCAACTGGAAGCCAAAGATGAGGATTTGCGTCTTGCCCAACTGAGGGTAGAGTCCGTGCAGAGGGAAAAGGAGGCCACATTAGTTCAGAATGAAGAGGCCGTAGCTCTTGTGGAAGAGCTACAGTTTTCCTTAGATCAGTTGCAGAAAGAGAGCCGCGAAACCGAAGAGGAGCTCAGCGGTCAAATAAAGGAGCTCCGGCAGAAACTTGAAAGTATTAAAACTCACTGTGAAGCCATGACCGTGGAGAACAATGACAAAAGCAAAATGATCAAGGCTCAGGAAGACGAGGTTGAGGATGTAAAAATGAAGGAGAAGCAACTTCGCAGTGATTTTACTGTTCTACAAGACTCGTTGAAAAATATTCAGCTATCTAACGATACCTTGATAAAGGAACTTCATCAAGCACGAAGTGTCATAGCAGGGCTAGAGAATGATTTGTCCACTAGTCAGAAGTCGCTGCAAGTATTGCAAAATAACGTTGAAGATGCCAAATCCGCCAACACTCAGCTCCAGCTGGAGAATGAAAACTTGATACAGCAACTGCGGAATTGCCCTACTCCAGATCCTAGCATCCAGGTCCTGAAGGAGGACATCACCGAGCTTAAACGCCAAATAATGAGACTCGAGCAGTTTGAAAATGAGGCTGCCGAGCTGACACAGGAAAGGATCATGCTTCAGGAGGCCAAGGACAAACTGGCGGACAAACTGATCGAATCAGAAAAGTTCTTTGAGGCCCAAGTCGACGAGCTGCGAAAGGCCATTCTCACCAAAGATGAGCTTATCGACGCTATGAGACATGACATCGAGGCTGTTGAGCAAGACTTGTCCGAAACCAAAGATATGCTGGAAACCATTTCCGGAGAGAAGGAAGTCATTTCCACTGAGAGCTGCAAAAGGATGGAGGACTTGGAGGGAGCGCTGGAGGATTACGGAGACCTAAGGAAAAAGCTGGCGGATACGCGCTGCTCTCTCGCGGAAGCGTCTGATCGCATTAAAGAACTGGAGGACGAGAACGAAAGCGTCGTGGGTCGGTTCCAAAAAGTTCTGACCCGCGTGGAAGCAGTGGAGAGTGAGAACGCGACTCTGAGTGCCGAGTTGGAAGAGGCCGCAGCAGGCGAGGCAGAGACGAAAGCGCTGCATCTCCAGCGAGTGGCGCGTCTGGAAGCATTTGTGGCTGAATACGAGCGAGAAGTGGCTCAACTAACGGCTGAGCGCTCACTTTTGCAAGACCAGGTGGGAAATCAAGTGCATCCTTTTGTTTTATAATTGAGCTATGCATTTTTTTAGATTATTTCTTTGGAGGACGCCAACGGCCGTCTGGCCGCCGAGGGTACGACGAATCATGCGTTGAGGGAGCAACTGAGCAGACTTCAACAGGACTTGGTCGAGGACACCAACCTCAGACAGGAACTCGTGAAAGGCATCGAAGTGGCCAAGGAGAATCTTACTGCGGAGATCGCCTCATTGGAAGTCGCCCTGGCCCAGGAGAAAAAAGATCATGCAGCTACAAAGGAACTGTGGCTGAAAGAGGAGCACAAAAGTGCAGAGCTTTTCAAGGAGCTGGAGACGTTGAAGACTAAGTACCAAGAACTGATGTCAAACAAACAGGAAGACAACCAAGGACGCCTCCAGGAATTACAAGCCCTGCTGGAGGATCAGCGACGTCTCGTTGTCTCCCAGGAGGACCATCTGTCGACGCTCAAGTTCCAACTGTCTCAGCGAGAGACCGAGTTGGCCGAGGCCAAGTCGGTGCTCGACGTGAGCAAGGAGAAATACGATGGCACAATCGAGAGATTGCGCCAGACACAAGAAGCCATGCGCCGGGACATCGCGGAGCGCGCCAAGCACACTGAGGCGCTTGCCGAAGAGAGAAATAGCTACCGGACTCAGGTTCAGCAGATGAACCTCGCCCTCAGGACCAGCCTGAAGCACATCAAGCACCTGAGGTCCAAGACCAACAGTTCCCACCCTTCGATTTCTCAAGATCCTCTCGAAGATGATGGAGTTATCTTCAATCAGCAGTGCGCCGGGGGTGGAATCTCTAGCCTGCAGTCTTGTCTAGCGTCCTTGAGGGCCGAGATGGCGCTTCTTCAAGAGAAACTCGCTCCGCCCGGCGGCCGCCGGAGCGTCACTCCCTCTTCTGGATCATCGCCGAGCCAATCTCCGCTCAAGAACAAGAGCAGCATTCCAAACTAGTCATTCATATGGTGACTTGTAGTCAGATGCAGTACGTGTTACTTAAGTTATGATGAGTTTCCTTCGCCATGTTTAGCAGAGTTTTATTTTTTAGTTGAGCAGTCTTATAGAACATTTTAGTATTTTTCGTTTTTGTTGTATACATACGTTACGACTGAATGTGGCCTGCAATTAAAATGAGTATCACACGAGACCAAGGTTCTTTCTGCAGGCGTGACCGGTAGGATCTAGTATACCCTCCTCTGGTGGTGCTGCTGTAGAGTGCAATCGGTTGGTATTTGACTTGGTATAGACTTCTCGGGCATCGGTTAACTGAGCAGTTAACGTTAGTCCTCAATTTTACGATATTGTCAAGTATTGTCGCTATTGTCCCAAGTATTATGTAGAATAGAAGTTACTTTGAAAATTCTTATTTTTGTTTTCGGCAAATCTGCTCATTTACTGGCTTAAGTTGAGTTTCTTCAACAGCTGGCCCAATTTCACACACTGACTTCTGTATCGAATCATTGAGGCACATAGGGTGCTCCATCTACGGTGCGCGGCAGCCGTTCTTCGGTTCTGGCAAGACATTCTTGAACTTTGTCAAGAAGTACTCGTAGGACGTAGACAACGTCAATGAAGGAATGAGGTTTACAGCGCAAAGATTCATAGCTTTATTTTTTCACATGTCCATATTTCCTCTCCTGCCTCTAACACAACATTGATACTAGGCCTGAAGTCACTCCAGACTACATTCATTAAGGCCCAGGCCTCCATGACGGCAGACTTCAGGCTGGTCAAACTGTTGTGGCTGGTGCAGAAGGCCTCTCTGTTGCACTTCCTGTCTGAGTGTTCTGCACGGATCCATTGAACCAGGGCACTCTCCACGATGGCCCTGTAAACCGTGCAGTTTACTTTAAAGCCCTCTGGGATAAAGAACAGCAGCGTCTCGCCAATTTTTGGCGACATTGGTCAAGGTCATGATGTTGGAGGGATGCTTGCTGAGGTTGAGAGGCGGCTCATTTCCAGGGGAGGTGTCGGCATGCCTGTCCAACATAGGGACCTTCTCGCCTGAAAAAAAATCTTGATACAAAGTGGGTTCCTCTTCATGTAGGAGAGCTCTTTCTTGCCTCTCCCCACCCTGCTAGCCTTGGTCTTCGGGGGCAACCAATGTCTTTTCCTCTGCACTTAAAACTTCACGCCCATGGTCGTCGCAGCCCTGGAAACTGTGCAGTCGCTCTGCAGGTTCTTATTGGCAAGGGACTTCATTGATGTTGATGGCACTGCCTTTTGCTAGATGTACCTTTTCAGCATGACCGGCCTCTTCTCGAGGCTGACTAGTGGCTTGGGTGGCGACCCACGCGGACCATTGCAGGTGCATGCTCGATCGTCCGATCATGGCTACAGCTACAGTCTACGTCTCTTAGTCGTATAAGCGGTGCACACGATATGGCAATGTAACGTTAATGCACGTGCATATATACATACAGCTACACACGTAGCGCGCGGGAACGGGTGCATGTTCTGCAAGCTATATAAAGAACGTGCGTCATACAGGTGAGCTGAGACGTGGGATGAATGATGAAAGCTTTAAAGAATAACTTTTTCCTCCTTTCAAGGGCATACCTCATCAAATGAAGGGCGGTCTTGAAGACGTGAACCCACCATAAACTAGTGGCACAAGCCCATAGGTAGCTACCTATTTTGAACTCAGGTGACATTAAGTACCGGGTGCGGCCGATAAAACGCTGCTTTTCTTTAATCATGAATTGACTTCAAATACTGTCCGTGGTGAACAGGCAATATTCTTTGACTGAGCCATTCTTGTATACAAACATCGATGCATCTGCAAAAGTGCATACAAAAATTTGGGTCTCAATATTGGCTCCATTCAGAGGAAAAACAGATGAAAGTTTTGATCCCTAAGGCAGCATTTTATCGGCCGCACCCGTATGGTTCCGTGCTGCAAACTTTTCCGACAAGGACATCTGCACTGACTTATGGATGATAGGTATAGGCAACGCACTGAAAACAAAATTGCAATGTATCTAGCTTACCAGCCGCTAACAAAGTGATAGGAGCGCAAAAGAAAGTGAGTACATGACCTGAGGTTATCGAGTGACTACCAGAGCTTTGTCAGTGGCAAGTCACGTGAAAAAAACCCAGCCAGTGCAGGCGCCAGATTTAAGCAGACATAACGTTACTGCAAATAGATATGGCCAGATTCATTTCTTCACTCACGTCATTCAATATGCTGTAGCCAGAGTTGTAGTTGCTGCAGTTGTCGTAGTGGGATATATCTTTTTGCGGCAGACGGTATTCAAAGGTAAGCAATGGATGGAAGAGGGAGAGCAACCAGTAAAAGAGGACCAAATTGGCGTGCAACTTGTACACGAAGACGAAGTGGGCCGGCAACATGTGGAAGAGAATGAGGTTGAGGCTGCCAACATGGCTGCAATGACACTAATACCTCTCGATTGATCTAGAGATACTGCAGGATTCACAGAACATGTGTTTTCACTCACTGTTCGGGCCGAACTGAGAAATATTTCTGAAAGAATAAGCAGTGATGCTCAGAGGGGGCATTCTGTCCCCTCTGGCATGGAACCTAGCCTTCGATGATCTACTTGACTGTTTCAATACCAGCCCAGTAAAGGCCAAAGGTTTTGCAGATGATGCCGCATTAGTCGTATGTGGGCCAATACTCAATACTCTAGTCCAACTGGGACAAGAAGCGATCAATAAGGCACGAACCTTTGGTGATCGACATGGCCTCACTTTTGGGGCAAATAAAACAGAAGCAGTCATCTTCACTAGAAAGAGACTAAACACCAGCACTGTCCCAAGGCTCAGAATTATGTGGGAGACCACATAATCACCTATTCTAATGAAGCCAAATACTTAGGGATTACTCTGGATCAGCGCCTTACTTTCTCAACCCATATCAGGAAGAAGGTCAATGCTGCCAAGGGATTACTGTTCAAATGTAAAAATGCAGTAGGACAACTATGGGGGCCTAGCCCAACACACATGAAATGGGTGTACACTGGCATCATCTGCCTGAAGATCAGCTATGGTACCATCATATGGGCCAACAAAGCCAGCAACCACCAAAAAAGTTTAGATAGACTACAAGGCTTAGGTGTGCTGGCTATGACATATATGAGATGAACTACTCCCACTGAGGGGGTAGAAGTTATAATTGACCTTATGCCCCTGGACCTTCACATAAAGTCCATGGCAGCTCAAGCAACACTCAGGGTCATGGGATGTAATCACCCCAACTGGGACGGTGTTGGGAGGGGGCAACTACGTGGTCATTTGCACCAACCACTCAAGACTTTAAAAGAACTTGAGCTTTTCCCCCGTTTACAGTACATGACATTGGGGGATCCTGGTTCTGGGACAAAAAGTTACAAGTCCAAGAAGAAGTTGTACCTCCCCCAAACAGCACTAGATGCTATGCAAGGGGATGTAAACTGAAAGATAAAATAGGATGGGGTTGCCACATCCTTGACCATTCAGTCACATACAATGTACATCGATCACTAGGCAAAGAGGCTACCACCTTTCAAGCTGAAATTCATGCCATTAGTCAGGCAGCAAGATCTTTACACCTCAAGAAGGGTGAGGATAATTACTTCCTCACCAGCTGTCGCTCTACATTACAGGCCCTTAAAAGACAGGAAGCCAAGACACTCACAGTTCAAGAGTGCACCAGCACCCTGGAGTGTCTTGCAGTTAGCAACAAAGTTATGATAGTGCTAGACACCTCTCATGAAGGTCACAGTCTAGGCACTATTGCCAGTGACCAGGCAAAGCTGGTCACAGTAAAAGACTCCCATATGCCACCCCCCATTCCAAAAGCAATTAGTAAGGGGTTAATCGATGGATTTTTCAAAGGCATATGGGCGAGGCAATGAAGAGAGATCCCTAGCTGCAGGCAGATAAAACTGTGGATTCAAACCCCAGGAGCAATAGGCAGGCTAGTCAATACACTAGACCGAGGTAATCTAGGCAAGATCATACAGGCCCTCACAGGCCACAATTACCTCAAATACCATAGTTTCAAACTTCAAGAGTCCCTATCAGACAAGTGCAGATTCTGTGGTAGGGCATGTGAAGAGTTTGCTCACCTCGTGTGTTAGTGCACTGCACTCACAAAGGAGCATGGCATGCTCAACAAATATGGAAACATATATGATCCCCAAGGGTTCAAAAGCCTCCTCAGGTTCATCCTGGTAGACCATATTGAGGAGGCTATGTCCCTGTGTGGAGTAGAATAAAGTAAATGTTTGACTTGGTGTAATACAGGCCATCAACCAGGGGTCGGGAAAAAGTCCTGCGCAAGGGCTACTCCCTATTGATTTCTCTGAATCTATAGGGATACCAATATCCAAAAACAAACAAACAAACAAAGCAGTGACACTCCCCTGCTAGATTTTTTCCCTTTATTCTGGATGATGAACTGTGGAATTTGATCATAACTGGGACAAACCGTTGGGCACCACAAGTGCTTGCTGTCGAGGCAAACAATTGTTATGCTCATGTCTTGATGAAAAATCCACTTACTCAAGAGGAGACAAATGCATATTTTGGCCCTAACATCACCGTGAAGGTCTTGGTCTTCCAGGACAGATAAGAGCAGTTTTACCTGTCCACAGACACTTTTCTCAGGCACTCATCTGCCTTGTCCCCAGTGATGCCTATGCATAGATTCCTCGCCATTTGGTCATTGCCCTAAGCTGTGAATGAAGGGGACATTCATCTAGATGAGGATGACGAAATTTATGAGACTAGGCCTATCTAACATATAAAGCAGTAGGACTTTCTGTAGTCTGTGTGTGTGTCTCTCTGCCTGCATAAGCCAAGTCAAACTGTCTATTCCTGGTACTTCTGACTTGGTCCAGCTCGAAAGCTGGACCCCCTGCCATCTACAGCGTGTGTGAGTGTCTGTCTGTCTGTCAGGCTATGGGGACTACGTAGGCAGGGACCACACAGTCGGGAGGGAAGTACAGAGGCGGGGACTGCAGAGGCAGGGACTGCAGAAGCGGGGGACTGCAGAGGCGAGGGACTACAGAGGCAGGGGACTTCAGAGGCAGGGGACTACAGAGGCACTGACTGAACAGGCACTGACTTTATATTTGGGGGCTTCATTGGAACCACCAGCGAAGTGGGTCAGATCTGCTAGTATTCAATAAAGTTCTTCCAAAGTTCAAGTACTCCTCCATACCAAATTGTGAACTGTCACTGGATGAAGGTACGACACCAGCAAAACATGTTATTATTCAAGCAACGGAAAAAAGACAAATCAAATGAGGACTGAAGACATTCTATTCTCATTGACATTAAAAATGACTACATTTGTGAGGCAGAGTCTGTCTGTTGGAATGCTACTGACATAGATGTACTTGGGTGGCAGGAAAGATGAATTGCTGCACGATTCAGACCTACAGTGGCTTATGTGTTGTTTACTGACAGATTTTCCACCACGGTGTCACTTGCAGTGCGTTTGCTGAACTAGCACTCTGTACGACCGTGTGGCACTGCGTGTGGCACTGTGATACAGATAAGAAAGACCTCCCCAAAGCTATTGTCAAACAGAGAAATGAACTGTCAAGAGATCATTCTAAAATTGTGCTCAGTGGTACCACTGATATAATTGTTCGGCAAGGCAAGAAACAAATCTCCTTTATTACCACTATTTATTTTGCCTCCCGTCCTGAACACGTGCAAAGGTATGATGCTACTGATCACAGAAAAATTCCTGTTCCTTATCCTGGAGCGGTCAAGTTCTATAATGTGAACATGAGGGGGACCGACAAGAATAGTCAAATGACTCGTATGCAGAAATGCCGTGGATGCAACAAGTGGTAGAGATGCCTGATGATAAAGTTCTTCATCTGGTGTGCATACAATTCCTATATTCAGATGAGCTACATCAAAGACCTTTGGAATTTCACTTTGACATCTTTGTGAAAGCTTTGTGTGGGGAGATCACAAAAAACTTTAGTGCCAGTAGGGGATCGCTCAGTCTGAAGAAACAAAAACCTTCAATGCCTTGCCAGTGGCATAAACCATGTTGTACAGAGATCACCAGGAGGCAGTACCAACCACTGGTGTGTTGTGAGAAGTATATCAGGGCTAAAAAAGCAAACCCTTCGGCACAGGAGAAAGACTTACCCAAGATATCCATGGCTGTATTTGTGCGCACAGATAACACTAAGCGATTCTCTTCCCATATCCCCGCATCTGGGGAAAAAAGCCAACTGTATGTCTTGCGTATGGACAGGTTACAATTCGTTTAGAAAACTGACGGTTATCTGGCGTCTGGCAGTTCTGACAAAAGTATTAGGTTACCCAATCCGGTCGAGGTGAATCCCAGCTAATATCCCCTCATTCCGGTTATCTTGCATCCTGAGGTGTCGTGACACGTTGAGTAAAACAACAATCTGTGGAACGCCTCCAAGTGGCCTCTGAGGCCTAAGACAAAAATTTTATTTAGCAAATGTTTGATAAGGACCAACTTTTGCTAAAAAGAATTTTTTATTTTGATGGTGAAAATTTTGACTTTGTTTAGTAAATTTTCAGAAGAAGCTCAGTAACTTTCAAGAAGTACTCAACAGGAAGCCAATTCCCCTTGATGCTATTACCCTACATATAAGTATTTAGAAACAAAAGAAACCTGAGGTGGGCGTTGTCACCTAAATTAATCTGGCTACAGGCTGGCACTGTGATCTGCAAAGTGGCGTTCATGAATAGCATCATGCTTGTAGATCCGACCATGGAGAGTGCCCAAGTTGACGCAGCTGGGCCAGCCATCTGAGATGATCCTGGTACCTGGCTGGACCCACTCCGTAATGATTGCCTCCAGTGTTTGTGCTGTTCTGTCGGGGACCTTCACCAGAAAGCTCTTCTGAGTTCCCTGCTCGATGCCACCAAACAGCAAGACGCTTGGCGTCACACGTGGATGACAGCTCCTCCTGTTCTTTGTGTAGCATGACTCATTGATCTCTACAATCTTAGGTACAATATTAAGGTTGTCATCCATAGTGATGCCACCTGAAAGAATCGGTATGATAGTGTTGCACTGAGAAACTGACTATCCTTCTGATCAATACCTCACCCATTTGAGTTGAATGCTCAATGAGCCAGTCCTCACAGACATCCCCGCACATCAAACCCCAATGGGTTTGCATGTACTCCGCCATGCCACCTGACTCCTCATTGCAGCGGTAGAGTGGATAATCCGTTGCCCAGCAGTAAATGAATATCGAATGTGAGGGCATCTAGGGGAACCAAGTTGTGGTCGTACTCCCAATGGACCTCTGTGATGTTGACCTCGGTCGGTATTTTTTGTCCAATCCACATGAAAACTACAGATGTTCATTCAAAGATGCTGCATTAAATATTATGTTGTTACATTCACTGGGAGGTTCAACAGGAAGCAACTGGGCTGATGAATGCCTTCATTAAGGTAAAAGTCCACATACCCCACTGGCTGGACCATGCCATACCCTGAGACAAAGTAGAGAAACTTTAATACAGGCTCAATGACACCCAGGCTGGTTTTTTTTGGCCCTCACCAAACATGAGGATGCTCTTGGCATCGGTGTGAATGGCACCTACAAGTTCTACATCACCAGGGTTAAGCCTCAAAAACTCGGGCATGGGCTGGAAGAGCGCCTCTATAGGGTCTACAGCAGAGATTGTCTAGGAGTCCATGACCACGCAGTGGAACGGCCTCGCCAGCATATCCGGATGCACGAGATGCCAGTGAGTTACATTTCACATGATGTCAGATGCTGATGAGGAACCAGAGAAGACTGACTGGAACAGTAACAGCAACTGGGAGTTGTCTTCGCACCATGCCTGTTACAACAGTACTGTGTGAGTCTCACTAACCTCTGCATTACCCATATGCTAGGATTGGCAGTGCTAAGCAAGACGGAAGAAAGCAGAGTTGAAGTCTCCCTGCGTATGTTTTAGTGCGGCTCACATTGTCTAAACAAACTCAAGAGAGTCAGTGCTTCCTACCATGATGGCCTGCGTGAGATGTGCCACCTCTGAGCCATCCAGCTTTGTTTTGGCCGCGGCCTGGCTGTAGATAGCATCGGAGCCCATGCCAGTCGGCCATGATCACACTGAAGTGACATAGAAAGGCATCTGACAGCTCCTGTAAGTATCAAATGATGTACTCCATCTAGTTCATGATGAACTTGTTGCACCTTCTGAATGGCACGAATCCAGTATCAATGAATCCGTGGGTTATAATTATGGTCTTCCACTCTGCCAAGAAGGTGGAGTCAGCAATTGATCATGGGTCTGACAATAGCACTAACTCTGACTGTATAGAGAATGGAATAGAGGGAAGTGTTATAACAGCTGCTGTGATGACAAAAAAAGTTATTTGAACTTGGACCATGCATACTACAACAAAGTCAAACTTTCCCTTAGATTTCTCTCCACATTCATGTCGAAGTCGTGCTTCAGGGACTCGAAGAGGCCGCGTGCCGACCCCAACCCGTCCACCAGGTTGCACCAGATAGTCGTGCACAGCAATATGATCCATATGACCCTCTTGAAATGCCTCCGTAGCTGCTGCTGCCCCAGCTGCATTACGTAGTGAACTGCTCGTGATGTCTGGCACCTACGTCCAGATACGTAGATACTGGGTGACACAAAGAAAGAGTTTTCCTTTCTTCTTCATTGAAGCCAATTTCTACTGGAGGACATCACCGACCGTGCGATCGCACCTGAGCGCCTTTGCCATTCAGCCACAAGGGATGAAGGGAGCAGAGGCTAGATGGCCAACGGCAGTGACGGTGACACAGTCAGGAATCAGTAGAGCGAGATGTCCGGCAGCGTGGTGAGGGCAACCTCGGACAACATCTGTAGATTAAGTCCTTGGCGTAAAGGGTTTTCGCGGGTATGACGTCACCTCATACGCTGTACTGTGTTGAGGTGGAATTTTGATGTGGAACGTGTAGATGTGATTCTTGGGCACATTGTTAAATACAGAGGTGCAACACAAAGTGCATGGATGGCGGCAAAAGATCTGATTTTGGATAGAGCAGTTGCGTAACACAAGGTTTCTCCGCAAAAATGTGCAATTACCCCCCCCCCCTCCCCCAAGAAAAAAATTAAAAAGATTCATCCTTTTATTGTAAGTTTCTGGTTGCTGAGTGGTAAACATTTAAAACAGACAGGAGACTCTTGAACCCAGCAACTGACCACTCTCGCCCAGTAGTTCGATTGCTGAAAGTGTGACTTCATGCAGTGCCGCTTCACCTGCAGAAACTCGCGCTTAGGGACTCCAACCAGACCTCTCTCTTCTCTCTGACTGCAACAGTCATGTGAAGCAACAGTTCGCATCAGCTGGCTTTTAATGGTCGTCGTCGAAACACATATTCTTGTACCTAAAGTTACTGCTGAAGCAGCCTCAAAAGAAAGCTCCGGATCATGTCTGGGTGGTAGCCATGAGCACCCCGGACCCGACTGGACGAAAATCTTGTTGAAGCATTCACGTTGGAGAAGACACATAGGCAACCCTGCAATGGGACCTTACCCAAGTCCGGACCTTTGGCAAGGGATTCCTTTTTTTTGTTGTGTCTGCGCGAGTGAGCTGAGCTTTTGAGTAAGCCTTGGTCGGCCGAGACGGCGGGAGGGAGGGAGCGCAGGCAGTCGAGCTGGCGGCCGGCGGAGAAAGAGCTGCCAGATACGTACGTCTGCAGCGCTTGAACACGAGGAAGTCGTGCATCTGCAAGGCGTTCTCCGACGTATACGAGTTGCTGATCGCCGCGTTCGTCCAGAGATCGGTAAGGCCACGAAGGTCGGTGGACCCCTCTTCTGCTTACACAGAGGATGACGGGCTGGTAGTCTTTTCGGACATTATGTACCTTTGCCTCTGAGGCAACCCTGCTCACTTTTCATGAGCGAGAGGAAACAGGCCAAGCAGGGAAGAGCGAGTGAAGCTGTTGGACAAGAATCTCCTCCGCGGTCGAGTCCGCTTTTGCTCCCGCGGTCTCAGTCCTCGGGGTCGAACCCCCGTCCGCCCTTCGTCCCGAACTCCCAGCGGCTTCGCCAAGAGGCGAAAAACGCCCGGCGGGAGCCTCCGGTGCCCGAAGAGAGAGGGAAAACGTCATCATCTGCACAGGTAGGACCGTTAACCCGACTCGAGTCTTTTTTTTCTCCTGCCTCTTCTCCTTGAGCTCCATTCGATGATACGGTCCTCGGGGCCTCCGGTCTCCGTCTGCGGGTGCTCTCGCCCACTGTTCAATGGTCGCCATTTCTTGCTACGTTTTGCGAAAAAATGATTTCGCACTCTGTCTCAATCGGCCCGATTCCTCCTCAGGTGACGGGAACGGCCCCAGGTAGCTTTGGAAGCGCCGCCAGCATCTATGCCTGCGTGCGTGTGTGCTTGCCTGCGTGTGCGAGCCTATGACCCACTGAGATGAGCGAGGAGAGAATGGGTAGCAGTGAAGAGAGGAAGGTCATAGATCACAATGAAACTCTAATGAATTGCCCTAAGACCACGATAGGAAAGGTCCTTCTTGATCGGCACACACACCATGTCTTGATCACGGAGCTCCTGGCCAATTTTCAGTAGCCAAGTTTTCACTTGCACGTCTCATGGAAGTGCAAGTGATTTTCTTCGACTTGTGCATGATTTCCTTCATCACGTTGATCACTTGAGCGTTGGGCAATCTTGAATCTTGCATCGTTCCGAGCGTCTTCTATCTTCGTCGCTCCTAGACATTGATATGGCAAAGATTGTCATGATGCAATTGCTGAATGACATTTGTGTCAGGAGGAAAATGCATGTCAAAAGCAGCAAATCGTAAATCATCACATTCCGTTAGTTCCACCTCGGCAAATTGGTAAATGCGAGTACTCGCGGTCAAGGTTCTTGGGGAGGGAGGGGAGCTTCAAAGTCACCCGCTACATGGACGCGTCGAGAGTGTAGATCTTTAATATATATGCTTATCACGAAATGACCAAGCCTCCTCCAATTGCGTGTTCGTGCATGGATTTATAGACCAAAAAAATGACAATTTTGGAAGCTGATTGAGGGCACCTAAGGTTTGTAGCCTAATGTCAAATAGAGATGCCGTCAAATGGTTTTTCCAAAATAAATCTTTTCGGTCCCTTCTCTCATGAACCCTTCTACGTACACCATTCAACATAACTGTATTGCTGAAGAAGAGCTTCAGTAGGAACTACAGCAAGACAAAAGGGAACCCAAAAACCGATTACTTCTTTATTCCATTTGGCTAGAATGGATTCAAAGGGAGTCAAATATAGCACTGATGAAAAAATGCCATAGCCCAATATATGTATGTCTATACATGCACGCGCAATCGCGACAGGATTGATCATTTCTGCCTGCGCGCAACAGCTCCGGGAGCTTCTCAGTTAAGAGCTGCAGACCCTGTGATGCATGACGGAAACTTTTCTCATGTGTTGACGGGAAAAACACGGCCAGAGCAGCTTCTTCTCCGGCCATCTTGACAGATTTCCTGTGTAGCAGCACGGTTATAGCTGTGAAAAGAGCTGCTTAACGCCAGCCATTATTTCCTGCTGGCTAGGAACTGCTGGAGCTTGGTCCAAGCGCAGTAGTAGTGCAGTGTTAATCAAGAGAAAAAGTTTGACGGGATAATATCGAAGGAGCTGGCAAGTGGTGAGTGGAAGAGGAGCTCCAAAGTGAAAGAGTTCTTCCTTTCTTTTTGACCCTCACTGTATGGTCGTGTTGTACTGTGAAGCTCACTAAGGGGCAGTCTGAATTCAATTGAACTTCGCCGTGGAAAATAGCAGATTTTTGAATTTTTGAAGGAGAAACTTTTGTCGTAGCATCTGGCACCGTCGTTCTCTTATGATTTGATCAATAGAGAGGGTTTTTTTTGCATTTTTTGCGGCTTTTTGTCAGTGTGTCAGTTGGCTCCGAGCAAAAATGCAGAGAGAAAATAGCTATGTTGTCCATGCAGAGGCAACATGTGTAAATGTAGCCCTCGGGCCCCGACTAGACAGAATGCTCGAGTGCAAACGATTCTTAATGATGGCTTCTTTCTTTTTGGCTGACTGTTGGAAAAGTTACTGCTGGCTCACCCGACCGAGCTCGTGGTGGCGAGACCAGCGGCCCCGAGCGCGCGCGAGAACACGAAGCCGAACACTTTCCGTGCGTGAGAGCGAAATCATCATTCCTTGACCCGATAGAGGGAGGATTATTTGTCTCTCTTGGATCAGTGTAGTTGTAGAGACAGACGAAAAATGTCACCAAGTCGTTGTCGCCGTCGTCGTCGTCCTCGTCGTCGTCGTCGCGGCCGCTGCCGCCGCCGCGACCACCACTCCTGAGACTAATATTGCAGCTATTGTCTGGAATGCCGTTCGCTGCCGTCAAGATGGTGCGTCTGTGCCGAGTGCATCTGGATCCCGTTTACTCTTTCTGCGTTTTAGGTATTTTCTCGTGCTCTGGCCACTAAATACTCATACTCGTCGCTGCACCCTCAAGATCCCGACTCCTACCAGCAGCCCGCGATCAGACTCTTCACAGCCATGGCCGACCTGCAGAGCTCCGGGCATTACATCATTCAGGTGAGCATAAACTTGGACATGGAGCTATGGATGGCATTTTAGTGGTGTTGTCTCCCTCATTGAAGAGAGGACGTCCGGCACGTACGTATGCTGTTGTCTTATGGTCCTAACCCTTTCTCTTCCTCGGTAATGATGTGAAACGCTGCGGCGAGTTGGTACTTGGCAACATTTTCTTTTTTCTCACCGTTTGTCAGTGAGTTGGTGACGAATTCTGAAGAATATAAAGACACATTCTTCGCCAATTACAGGACATTGAGTTGAGTAAGTGTCCATTTTTCCTTGTCCTGTTCCTGACCAGGCCTGTGGCTGACCTTGCCATAAGCGCGTTGATGTAAACTGATTGCCCCAACGTCTCGTTCTAGGATGACAACTTCAGCCTGTCCCTACTTAACGAGCTGTGCATCAAGTACGGCCTGCAGACGCACTTATCCCACTCGCCGCTGCCACAGAAGATGGAGGAGCTGCGCGAGTTCCTGCGTAGGGAGATCAAGAAGGAGCTCAAGATCAAGGAGGGTGCGGAGAACCTGCGAAAGGTAGCCAAGGACAAGAAGAGCGTCTCGGACGTAAACAGCATCGTGAAGAAGTCGAATTCGAAGCTCACCGACATGCAACAAGAGTTGCAGGAGCTCGAGTCGCAGATCCTCGTGTCCCAGACGCCCAATGCAAGTTTGTCAGGTTAGAGAGTCTTTGAGCCTTCGTTGTTGTTTGTCATGCACCTGTGGCACTTTTGTGCTCTCGCTTTCAGATTCCGCGTTGTCGCCAGGCTTCCAGCGTGGCGACGAAGAGCCCGAGTCGTTGTCGCCCTTCGAACAGCAGTTGCTGCACCTGCAAAAGCAGCTTGACATAGAGTGCAAGGTGAAGCAGGGCGCCGACAATATGATTGCAGAGTACTCCAGCGGACACAGCAGGGACAAGAAGCTGCTCTTGGAAGCCCAGCAAATGTCCGCCGACTCGAAAGTCAAGATGGAGTACCTGCGAATGAAGCTCAAGAAACTGACGGCAGCCAAAGAGGAGGGCAACGGCGGTCTTGACGGCGACGGAGGCACCGGATCTGGAGCAGGAGGCTTTGCTGCCGGTTCGAGGTCATCGACGGCCGCTGCGGGCGCTGGGGAGGACGATTCGCTGGAGAAGAGGATTGAGGAGCTGCGACATCATTTAAGAATTGAGTCGGCCTGTCTGGAAGGAGCCAAGAACGCTATCAAGCTGCTTCAGAGTGCAAAAGTCCCGGACAAGAAGGCTTTGCATGAGGTAAGAACTTGACGCCTTTTTATATTTATTTTTTAAGAGCCAGGTGTAGATAATTTTTTGATCTACGAACACGTGATGTTCAAGGGAAATCGTATTTCTCGGCAAGAAATTCGGGAGAAAAGAAAGTGAACAGAAATTGTACACTTGAGATCTTTCCGAGATGTGCCAGCTCTCCCTAATGTCCTGGTCATGATTTGCTCGTCGAAGCCCACTTATGTGCCGGGTTGATGATCTTGTCAGGCAGCTCTTATGTACATACGAAATGATGCATGATGTCATGATAGATGACAGAGGGTCCACGCAGTCAGCTGTTGCTGGCGATGGCATTCGGGACAAAACAGTGATGTCGCGTGATCGAGCTGAATCCTGACTTTCGAATCACGCTGCAGCCCGAGCTGAAATTTTCAGTCCAAAAGACATCACTTAAAGTGGTGATTGCTTTCCGTAATCACCTTGTTCATGCTTCCTGTTTTTGTTTGTCGTTTACTGCTGGTCCCCCGTCAACTGTCTCTCGTTGTCGAGGAGCAAGTGGACCCAACGTACTTGGAGTCTCAACGAGACTTGTTCATTCTCATTGTCAAATTTACGAAGATTTGCAAAGCTGGACGTGCAAGAGGCGATATCGTAGGATGGTTGGCTTGGACTGTGTGAGGTGTCTGAATGAAAGCCCAACTCAGGAAACCGCGTTAATTCATCACGGAAGAAAGTGCAGATTTGGACAAGACTTGTAAGGGACATACGAGTCAATGTATTTAGAGGAACCGCGTCAGTCGTCAGGAAGCTTTCAAAGTCGATGGGAGACCTCTACGATATCGGCAGCACCAAACGCCCCGTTAAACCTTGCCTCGCATGGTGTGCTTATTTGCTCGGTCGGTTATATTTGGCGTTGGATGATGGATGCTGTCCATTCAGATAACTTCGGAGAACATAGATCTTGAAAGCTCACTTGCTCCTCTTGCGAAGATTGGCCGCAGCGAATCATGGCAATCACAATAGCAACTGCCATCATATGCCTCATTTGGGGCGTCTGGTTTATCAAAGCGTCGCTGGATCTGTTGCTTTCTTCGTTTTTCTCCGACCAAGACCATTTCGAAAATTCCGAGGATCGTTCGGGGAATCCGGACGAAAGTAAACTAAGCCAGAAGACGCGAACATCAAAAAAGTTCAGGCTAAACGCGTACGTTCTGACTCATCGATTATGCTGTAGAGCTCGGAAATCCACGAACAATTGACCTGGAAGCACTAGTACATCTTCTGCCGACTGAAAAATATAGTGACAACGATTTTCTTCAGTTGTAGTCACGTAAAACTGATCTCCATTGTCCTTTCTTTGGGTTTTCTCGATTCTGCCACAACTCACACATTGGCCCAGAGCATTATATGCATCACACATGTATAATATTTCTTAAGAACTACGAGTTTCTTCCTTTCCCCTCCGGAATGCGTAACAATTTTGTAGACTAGTCAGGTCGAATCGCGAGGGACGGAATTTTTTAAGTCTCCTTGTGAGGTCAGCCCAAGTTTATAAGAATATAGTCAGGTGAGCGCGATGGCATCAGGGACGAGACAGTCAGAACGGCACCTGTATGGATAGCACGGTAGCCGTCCTAAGCACAAAAATGTTCCATTGTGTGGATCTCTTTTTCTTTGCCCTCAGATGAAATTATGACTGTATTACAGTCATGACGATGGATCAGACGTAGTTGAGTCGAGAGCGCTGACGCCATCGCTCAAAAGCTACAACAGGGTCTTTCAAAAAAAGGGTGTGTAAGTTTTTTTTTTCCTAGGGGATTCCACGTTTTTAGGGGCAGGTCACATTTCAATGGTTCAAGGGAATGCTGAATGAGACAAATTATTTCCCAGTCTCAGATTCATGCATCCTTTTTGAAAGGCCCTGTAGAAATTGTCAAGGAAAGCTTGATGAGCATTGATGTAGTACATAGTTGACACCTGTTACTGCAGCCATTTTGTAATACCGAAGATATTGAGGAATTATCCAGCGAGCCTGAGTACCTCTTAACCGTCAGGGGTGGCCTTAAACGTGACGTTTTTCTTCTTTAGGCCCAGCAGAACATTTACGAGTCTTCTCAGAAGCTGGACCTGATCCGCCACTCGTTAGAGCTGCACCGCCAACAACTTCCGGTCGAATCGAGCGTGGCCAGCGAGCTGAAGGCAGAGATCGAGGCGACTCAGGCCATGTCGCCGGGCACGTTCAGCTCTCTCACAGAGACTCCGTTCTCAAGCTCACAAGAGCAGCAGCAGCCCAGAAATCACCGGAGTTCAGTTTCTTTCGCTCGTGCGGCCTCAGTCACTGGAAAGCTCGAGGTGAGCAGTGTGTGGGGAAGAGCACGTGAAGAAGACCCAATTGACCAATTTTTTTGTCTATTGTTTGTCAGGTTCGACTGGTTGGCTGCCAGGACCTCTTGGACGACGTTCCTGGTCGGTCACGTAAGGGCGAGCAGCAGGGGATGTTTTCTTCGCCCAGCGACCTCAAGTCATTCATGAAGGGCGTGACCAGAAGTTCGTCAAAGAGCTACAACATTAAAGATGAGACCAGCAGTAAGCACGACATCACTTGTATGGATAGCACAGTAGCACTCTTATACGTAGAAATGTTCGTTAAGTTGCATGGATGTTTTATTTCCACCCTCTTTTCTTTTTCTCTCCCCCCAGATGAAATTATGGCTGTATTAAAGTTAGATAACGTGACGATGGGTCAGACGAGTTGGAGACCCTGCTCGCAACAAGCTTGGGACCAAAGGTGAGGATAGGTTGTTGTTCATTTGCATGATGCCTCCATCTATTCTGTTCCAACCCTTTTTGTTCGTGAGCTGCAGACTCCGAATCTGTCTTACGCCCTGTACGTACAACTCTCTCGAACTTGAGACGTTCAAGTCCTTCATCGTCCCCATCTCTGCTTGCAGGTTTAGCTTCACATTGGACAAGTCGCGTGAGCTCGAGATCGACATTTACTGGCGTGACTGGCGCTCGCTCTGCGCCGTCAAGTTCCTTAGGCTCGAGGACTTTATTGATGATGTAAGACACGGGATGGCGCTCCAGCTCGAACCGCAGGGACTCATGTTCGCGGAGGTAGCACAACTGACGAATTATTTCACATTTCTGTTGCTCATATTTTTGCCCCCTTTCAGATTAAGTTCCTCAATCCGATGATCACTCGCAAGCCGAAGCTTCGGCGCCAGCGCAAGATCTTCCGGCAACAGGGAAAAATCCCTCGCCCCGACCAGATGAACATCAATGTCGCTACTTGGGGACGTCTCTTTAAGAGGAACCTCAACTTCCAGAAGCCGTTGCCCCCTCTCTCGCAGCAGCAGTCCACGGCGACGTCGGCCGCCGCTGCAGCGGCCGCCGCCACCACGACAGAGACCAGCGCGGCTACGACTGCTCACAGACAGGACTCTCTAGGCGGCACCGGTAAGAAACATTATGTCGACTGTAGTTGTCATCACTCGTGAGACCAGCACAAGTGAACTTGAACACGGCACTAATCTTCTACATGCTCGTGCGGTTTTACTCTTTCCGTTCGTTTTGTGGCAGCGCGAGGTCGTGGGCTCGTCAGGTAGAAGACGTTGAATGATATTGACGTATTGTCATTGAGCGGCTCGTCAGATCCACTTTGGTCCTATCCGTCAAGGACGGACTTTGAAGCTGTTGCACTGCGACTGCATTTCTTGGTTATAAAGTTCTCTAATGATAATGATGCACTTAACGGATGCAGATATGAGCTCTGAACTAGTGCGCGAAACACTGCTTGCCATTGGTGGGCCCTTCACGCATGGTTGCCCTCCTTAATCGACCGCCTGGGGCAAGGCACCGATTTTACTTGACCGTCCCGAAGAAACGTGTACGCATGACCATGATGCAGTGGACGGGTTTTCACGTCGTTGAATCCTTGGCAGTCGCAAAAAGGTCTCCACCAAGACTTGACGCTAGTAGTTGAAGCTGGATCTTTTGACGAGTGCCCGTCTTCAAGTAGTCTGCCTGAATAGTGAGGGGGCGCTTCTGCAACCACTCCGCGTACATACTGTATGTGTCTTGGAGCTGGTGCATTGCCTCGCTTTACTCAATCGTGTCGCTTGTGTCATTGTGACATTGCCTCCAGCGCATCCAACTCCTACCTCCTGCCAGTAGAGCTTAAAAATGTGAGCAGATCATTTTCTTGTCGAGGACCTCTTGCAGTAAGGAGTGCGTGGTCTGTGAGGTGGGTGTGGGCGGCGGGGTTTATACGCAGAGTTCCAGTTTAGAGAAAGAAGTGGAGCGAGGGCGTTGGTCAATCGGTCGTCATTTTTGCTGCGCAAGAGAAGACTGCGGAACATCTGCTGCTATTTTTCCTCATGGGCTACAAAGCGGCGAGGTTCGACTTGCACCCCGCGAGCCAATTGATGGCGCTGTCGAGCAGGTGCAACGTCTACCTCGCTCGTGGAGTCATCGAGTTGCCGGCGAAACTTGCGCTGACCAAGATCAGCCGCAGGACCAAAGTGCTGACATATGGTGAGAGCGTTATCCGCATGGTCTTCACGTGAGTGGCGCTGCACGTGTGATGCTGACAAGACGCGTACATATGCGTGATTGTCCGACAAGCATGTAAATCTATTTATATAAAGGAAAACTTTATTTGTGTAACTTTTCACGAGGAACCTCCGCTAGTGTTCTAATAACTTATTTTTCTCATGCAGGCTTTGTTCCCCGTCAACGCCGGTTGGACTTTAGCGATCCCACAGCTCGTCCGAATGACAATGACCCGTCCTTGCCAGCCCCTGTACATCCCCGTCACTCGCCCACTAAAGGTCCGGCACCGCCCATCCCCTTCGACTTGGTCGTACCGCCGCGGCCTACTCCTCGGACATCCATCGTCGACAACGCCAACAACAGTGATGCGAGCAACAATAACCTCGTCAACGCATCTCGCGTCGTCGTCAACTCAGCCCAACAGTTGTCCCCGCCGTCCTCCTCCTCCCTCGTGGAGCCGGTGTGTGAGCTGGAGCAGAAGGGTCACACGTCCGTCATCCGCGTCTCTTATCCCGTGGCGCCGGCGCCCTTGGTGGCGCAGGAGCCGCCGTCACCTCAGCTACCGCCGGTGCCGCCGGCCAGGAGAGGAGCGAGTCTCATGCGAAGGACGGATTCTCAAATGGGACTCGAGAACTTCAAGTTCTGTACTGTCCTGGGCAGGGGACACTTTGGAAAGGTAAAAACAATAGAATGTCCCTATGCTTTGTGTCATTCGACCTTTGTACGTGTACGTAGGTTATCCTCGCTCGCTACTTAAACACCGGCGAGTATTTCGCGATCAAGGCGCTAAAGAAAGGCGATATCATCGCCCGCGACGAGGTGGAGTCACTGCTGGCGGAGAAGCGCATCTTCGAGGTGGCGAACTCGATGCGCCACCCATTCCTCGTCAACATGTTCGCATGCTTCCAAACCGGCTCGCACGTGTGCTTCGTGATGGAGTACGCGGCCGGTGGCGACCTCATGATGCACATCCACGCAGACGTTTTCTCCGAGCCGAGAGCAGTCTTCTACACAGCCTGCGTAGTTCTGGGACTACAGTACCTCCACGAGAACAAAATCATCTACAGGTAAAAACGACTAGGAGCGAGGCCAGTGCTACAGCGGCCTCCGATTTGGTCACATTACGGTTAGACGAGGGGTTCTGCTGTATTTTTGCTGCAGGTCTTTGTTTAAGAGGTGTTTTGTGACAAAATATCACCGTGATCGTGGTCCATCAACGTCTCGGGGGTGGGTGGGACGTAGAGAGGCACTGATGGTTTCGTCAAAGACATCCTTGAGGTTCTCCTTAGTCCTGGCAGGATATTCAACGTATTTTAACGCTATCATATTTTTGTAAGCTTTTTTCCTTTCTGTCTCGATGGTCGTCGTCCGCCCTTTGCCAGTCGATTCTTTGTGGCTTCGTTCTCCCTCAGGATGATCTGCTTCCCGACCAGCAGCACGGTCCCTGGTGTAGTGGTGTCGCACCTTGGACACCCACTGCTGGCGCTCATTGCGTATGCGTGGAAGGCGAGCCAAGCAAGCACGTCTTACCTACGATGCCGCTCATGATAGCGTCCTGGGATCTTGTCGATTCCAGCCATGCTTTTCTGCTGTTCCGAAGCAAGTGTTTGTCGTAATCCCTAGGGCAGAGCACCAGACGAGCGCACAGACAAGGTTGAAGTAGTCAACGGATGTAGTCGAGATTTTTGCAAATGTGTGCGACTCTCCTCTACCGCGGCCCCGAACGTGTTCTCAGCGATGCGCACTGCTAGACTTTTGCCCATTCACCTCGACAGGGATGGAAGTACATGTAGCGTGAACGTACGGACTCCTCTGTTGGTGTCCGAAGGTAAAAACCTTGGCAGAAGCTTGGACCTCGCGAGGTACCTGCTGCATCCCGATTGCCTCCTACATGAGGCATGATAGGCCATGGCCTGGAGGGACTTGGAGCGCTCGCGCACTCAGGAAGAAGTCTCTTTGGTCTGTTGCGCCAAGAGGGTTTCGGACCCAAGAGCCCAAGTCGAGGCTCGGACTTTGACAAAGGGATCGTCAGGTGGTGCCTCAGGGGATGTCAAATGGAATCTTGACTTTGTTGCAACTGAACAAGTCTTGAGACCAGGTCAAGCGTAGGCTTATTCCCTGGATCAAATCAACAGCTAGAGCTTTCCCCCACAGGAGGAACTGCTCGCGCACCATTAACTTACCACATTTTATGCTCACTTTCAGAGATCTCAAGCTTGACAACCTATTGCTGGACACCGAGGGTTACGTGAAGATCGCCGACTTTGGCCTGTGCAAAGAGGGCATGGGCTTTGGCGACCGCACCGGGACATTCTGCGGAACCCCAGAGTTCCTTGCACCCGAGGTGCTTACTGAGACCTCGTACACACGCGCCGTCGACTGGTGGGGCTTGGGCGTCCTCATCTTCGAGATGCTCGTCGGAGAGTCTCCTTTCCCAGGCGACGACGAGGAGGAGGTGTTCGACAGCATCGTCAACGACGAGGTGCGGTACCCGAGGTTCCTCTCACTGGAAGCGATCGCCATCATGCGAAGGGTGAGCATTGCAGTAGTCGTAGAACTTGCCTCTGAAACCTCTGGTTGACTTTGCGTCTCCCTTGAAGTTGCTGCGCAAGAATCCCGACCGTCGCTTGGGCGCCAGCGAGCGAGACGCCGAGGACGTAAAGAAGCAAGCCTTTTTTCGCAACGTCAACTGGGAGGAGTTGCTGATGAGGAAAATCAAACCGCCATTCGTGCCCACAGTGGTAAGACCGAAAGTGTAGTACAAATTCTCCCAGGCGCTCACCATAATCATCTCTATGTGCTAGAACGGCGCCGAGGACGTGTCCAACTTTGACGAGGAGTTCACGTCGGAAAAGCCGGTGCTGACGCCGCCCAAGGAGTCGCGCACGCTCACCGACGACGAGCAGAAGCTCTTTGCCGACTTCAGCTACATGGCAGACTGGTGCTAGCTCAAGATGAAACACCCGGTCATAATGGAGGAAAAAGAAGACTTAAAGGAACTTATTTATATTTTTAAATGGTTTCTGTGATCACAAACAGCCTGTACCAATCACTCGTTGCCTTATCGTATCTTTAGTAACTCAGTCCCTAGCAGGAAGAGCTCTGCCTCTCTCTCATATGTTCAGATGATAACACTCTCATAACGACCTTTATCGTTGACCGATATGAAGAGAAATAAAGATTTCTTAGCTCCGCGCAACAAGGTCACACAGTCTCTCACACTGGCAAGAGCTAGTCTAGGTCAGTAGTCGAGCACGGCAAAGGTCGAGTTCTGCAGCCAAGCCTCATTTTTAATAGCTCAGCTTCATATGAAGCCCATTTGCTGCTCAGAAGGAAGCTCATTTTCTACTGGAAAGAAGCTCTCGCTTTAGCCAACTACGCTCAATTGGTCACTCTGGTCCTGGAGAAAAAGTTTATAACATCTGTGGTAGGCGAAGTCACTCTTTCTTGTTCCCGAGGAAATGATTGAGTCAGAGAAAAAGAAATGTGCCATTAGCAAGCCAAAGTGACAACTTGGCAAGTAATTCTGCACGTTAAAATACCAGTTCTTTCTTCCCTTTGGTTCAGGCCCCCCAAAAACTAATCCTTGAGCATCTACACAAACATACACATTTGGCAAAAGCTCGGAAGACGTTAGTAAATGCCTGACCTAACTTAGGTTAAGATGAAAAAGAATATTAGCTGAACACTGGTGGCTCTTTAGATGCATGTACTGTATGTTTATACAAAGATGTTTGTCGTTTGACTTTGAGCTTCAAATTCTTCGCCTCAAGGCTGACCGATGTCGGTGTAAGCAAAAGTACTGAATCGGCTGGTACAGGTACCTGTAGAGGTACTTCGAGCTCGTGCTCATATTCTTCATCTTAAATATGAACTTGAATATATGAAATGGATCAATTTCTCACTAACAAAAGTGGGAGCATAACTCTTGCTCCACATGTTTAAAAAAAAAACTTTTTTCTGACAGCACGAACAGTGCTACAATGTGAACATGCATTAGCTCCTGCTAAGGATCCAGGGGGCTGTGATTGATCAGGGTGACGTTCAGTATGGAGGAAAATTACCACCAATATTTTAGATTTTACTAAATGTTTCGCTGCTTGATGGATTTTGGTTCTCAACCAAAAAAAAGAAGTAAAAAGCCGCACTTGCTCGCAGAAGTAGTGAAAACTAGGTCAGCAGTACCCAAGATATGCAATGATAAGATTAAATATGCCCCATTTTGTCCATTAAAGTAGAGTGCTTCTTGCCCGCCCGCTCTCAGTACATTAGAATGTCTAGTAAGCGGCCAAAGGTGACGTCAACTACACAGTTCCAGGCATGTCTGGAAAAATTGCCGTGGATCACGAAGATGAACGATCTTCCTGTCCGACCAGGCTAGCGGGGTCACCACCATCACAGACAAGAGCACGAGAGCCACTGAGTCCGTGTCTCTCGTCACACGGTCTTCGGTGTTGTCCCTGTTCTGCCTCCGAGGGTCCTTGGACAATCCTGTCATGATAGCAACTGAAATTATGTACATGATACAAGAGCATTCAAATGAGTCAGACCTGACTAAATGAGAGAGACAATGCTCAACAGGTCACCTCGTTATCGTGGCCATCCAAATACCACGTCATTGTTTTACGTAGAGACATTGTAGACAGTGTCTACAGTGACGCTACCTCGATCGACACCGCCGTGCTCCAGGAGAGCCCAAAGTTTCTTCAGCAGTCTGTGATGCGATCAACAAACAATGTTGACGCCTTTAGTACAGAGACTTTCTCAGATCACCTACGCAACAGAAGTGAAGACAATTATGGTCATTCAGTCATCTGTGGATTTTAAAATCACGCCAGGACTTTTTCTCCTGTGCCAGCACCTGAAAAGTGGTCCTGCTCCTTCTCCTTGTCGTCCTTCGTGGTCTTTGGGCACTTGTGTTGATGCATGACACTGAGGTCAGCACAGCTACTGCCCTGCTATGAAGCAGGGCAGTGAGCACAGCTGAGTCAATAGAAATGTGTAGCCAGAAAGTTCAGCGTCAAGAAAGAAAAAGTCACTGTATAAATGGCCCCGAGGCTGTCTTGATCCGGCCATGACTTTCACTTCTTCGGACTCAGCCTCGCCCCCGTCTAGGGCCCAGGGCGAGAGCGCGCCTTCTCCTGTCTCCCTGGGCAAGTTGGTCGGTGCCATCGACCAGGGCACCTCCTCGACTCGCTTTCTCGTGTTCAGGGCAGACAGCGCTCAGCTCGTCACCTTCCACCAGGTGGATCTGCCTACCTCGACGCCGCGTCCGGGATGGGTTCAGCAGGATCCCGAGCTGATCCTTCGCCAGGTTCTGGAGTGCATCTCAGTCGTCGTGGACAACTTGAAGCAGCTCGAGGGTGAGTTGCTCTGGACGTCTCTTCCACACTGTCACTATTTCCAGTGTTTCACTTTAGTGGACCCTGCCGATATCGTGTGCGTCGGCATAACGAACCAGCGCGAGACTACGATCGTATGGGACAAGGAGACCGGGCAGCCGCTCTACGACGCCATCGTCTGGATGGACACGCGAACTCTGGACACAGAGCAGGTCTTGTCCAAGTCGATTCTTGTCTACGTGACACCAGTACTGCCCTGCCCAGGTTGCTACTGAGCAATTCTAATAGGAGCAGTGCCTGTCTTTAAGTTGCTTCGCCCTGTGAAGACCTTCCGTCCTTTCCTCTAGGCTCTGCTGCAGACCCTCCCCCGGAATGAAAACAGCAAACACTGTTTTCAGCACCTCTGCGGCCTCCCCATCTCGTCCTATTTCTCCGCGCTGAAGGTCCGTTGGCTGCTGGACAACGTGCCTGAAGTGGCAAAAGCAGAACATGAGGAACGCCTACTCTTCGGCACAATCGACTCCTGGCTCATGTGGAACCTCACGGGAGGAGTCCAAGGCGACGGTGCAGGGTACCGGAGCGAATACTTGTTTGCGATAACGCGGTTTAGAGTCACTGTACCGACTACTTCGTTCGCAGGACCCCAGCTGTGCACATAACGGACGTTACCAACGCGAGCCGGACCATGCTGATGAATCTTGAAACGCTTTCTTGGGATCCAAGGTTGTTACAGTTTTTCGGCATCTCGAAGTCCATCCTGCCAGAAATCAGGTCGTCATCGGAGGTCTATGGAAGAATAGCCTATGAAGGTAATGTACATCTCGACTAACCGTACATAATTGCGTAGCTGAAAGGGTGCTCTGGTCTGTTAGACAATCCGCTATTTGGGGTGACCCTTTCCGGATGTCTTGGTGATCAACAGGCAGCACTACTGGGACAGGGCTGTGTTCTGCCTGGCCGAGCAAAGAACACTTACGGCACAGGCTGCTTTCTACTGTGCAACGTCGGAGCCAGTCCTGTCTACTCAGAAGGACATGGACTTCTGTCCACGGTCGCTTACCAGCTGGGACCCAAAGCAGCCCCAGCGTATGCGCTCGAGGGGTCCATTCCGGTGGCCGGGACGGCATTTAACTGGATGAGGGATAAGTGAGTTTCAATTTTCATTAATTTACCCTAAATGACATTTAAAATGTGTACACGGCCTCTACAAGAGCAGAACCTTTCAAATGTTAGGTTTAATATGGTGTCAGACGTGGACGAGATCAACTCCCTGGCATCCGCCTCCGGGTCTGATTCCGGCGACGTCTACTTTGTTCCCGCCTTATCTGGGTTATATGTACCCCGGTGGCGCCCGGACGCCAGGGGAACGATCTGCGGTCTGACCCAGCATAGTGGGAGAGAGCAGCTACTCAGGGCCACCATGGAGGCTATCGCTTTTCAAACGAGAGAAGTAATTACCGGAATATCGCATAACATAAGCCACTTTTTGTACTCCGTAAGGCCATAAATTTTGACTCAAATTTTGAAACCTTTTTTGATGCAAGTGTAAAAGTGCGTACATTTGTGCTCTAAGCGCAAAAGCTCTCATTTCTGTGCCTTTATGAATACTGACTGATCCATTTTATCCACAGGGGGGAATAACCTGGATCACCCTAAACAGAAGTGTGGATAACTTGGATTGGTCAGTAAATAGCAGCCCGGTTAACTTGGATCACACTGAATAGTAGCATGGACAATTTGGATCATGATAATTTGCTGAAGGAAGTCTCAAAAAAAAAAGGAGATTCATCACCACGTTCCAGTTTCTCCCCGAATAAGTAAGCCATTTGAGAAGCGTGCATATGATTTGCTGATTGAAGAAGGTCCATAACTTGATTGACTAAAATTATTTACTCTGGAGTGTCGGTCGTGGCCAGAGTACTGTAATGGCCGACCCCTTTGGTGTCTCTGTAGCAGATTCATTTTATCCACATGCACTAAAATGACTCCCACAGATACTCCAGAAAAACTCAACAAACCAAAAACACGGAAGCAAACAGCAAAAACTTGTCATCTTCACATGATTGGGTAGATCTGCCAAAGTAAATGTTTGAATCCAGAAATCTAAAATTCCCCACAGTCATTTAATGTCACGACTACCATTAACTTTACTTTTAAGAAAAAAAGGACTCTTAATTCTAGGCCCTTCCTAGAGCTCACGTAATGTAACATGTAAATGTAACAAACTGATCCATGGTATCCCGCTGATTCAAGTTACGGCACACTTCTGCTGATGTCTGTGGTTGATTCACCTCGAGTCCCACCATCAATTTGCAGGTTCTGGAGGCCATGTACAGAGACTGCGGCTTGGAGTTGACCAGTTTGCTGGTGGACGGCGGACTCTCTCAGAGTGACGTCCTACTGCAAGTGAGAGTCAATCGATTCAGTGCTTGACATCCTGGTCCTGAAATGAGTTTTTCTCAGGTCCAGGCCGATCTCCTCGGGCTACCACTGTTGAGGCCTTCGATGGCAGAGACGACTGCACTCGGAGCAGCGATTGCAGGTGAGGCTCTTCGAAACGAGGGACAGCATGACAGCTTAAGCGAGTGACTCTTTCAGCGGGGTGTGCAATGGATGTGTGGACTCCGGAGTCCGTGGTCGAGGCCACCACCACAGACAAATTTCTTCCTAGACTGACCGAGGACGAAAGGGACGTCAGGTTCGAGCGCTGGCAGGAGGCAGTAAAGCGAAGCCTTAACTGGGTTGAGACAACGAGACCGAGGCATGTCTGCAAAAACTTTAGTCTTGTAAAGATTTTGTCTAGCTTGCTGCCTTTAGGTCGCTCCTGATGTCTGACGCACGCTACCGTTTGCTCTCGGCCGTGCCCGCCGCTATCTTTTCCTTCACCTCCCTCCTGTTGTTAAAGGTCGCGGACATTGCAATGGGCGGCGGGGAGGACGGATGAGAAACTCTAATCGATGTTAATAGCTCTATTCCGTGTAAACGTGGGCACAAGATAAATATTTTGGGCAAGATCGCGATTCTCTTTGTACACACATAAGATCGTGTCCAAGTAGTGCAGACTCATGAATAAAAGACATATGTCAGGGTGTCACAGCCTAATGTCAGTTCTTTTCCGCTACAATCACTGCTGGTGACACCACTCTATCAACTGCTCCTGCGTCTCTTCTCTGACCGCTTCCAGAATGGACTCAGACGAACACCGCCGGCGATTACTCGACGACACTGGTGAAGAGTTCTTGATCTTTCCGTTGCAATCCCTTTGCTGCCTGAGCTGAGCCAGCAATCGTGGATTCAACTTGACTGTGCGCAGTCCGGTGGATTTCACGCTGCTCCTGGTGAAGATGACGGCACCGCCCCTCTTCTCCCTCCTCAGCGGCGGAGCCACTTTGGCCTTGCTGCTGTCCTGTTCCTCCTCCAAGGAGTGCTGGAAGATTTTGAGGGTTTCCACCAGACAGGTGAGACACAAATTGATGACGGTGTCGAGCATCTTCTCGAAGCCACCGCGCTTCTCCTCGATGTAGTTGATGCTGCCTGGACTCTGAGTCCCTCGCAGAACACTTGATGTCATGTTAACGGTTTCAGTATGACTGAAGTGCTCCTCGACGTGCGCGACGCCTTTATGTGCTCTTCGGTACATACGTCGTTAGGGAGAAGGCGATCTTTGGACCTTCGACAAGTTCAACGAAATAACTTTGTTCCACACATGGGTGGGGTAAAGAAGACTGTCACAACAAAGAGCCCACACTACATACAAACGTCGTTAGTTCGTGATGAAATCGTGACACACTGAATGAGGGGCGGACTAGATGTAAACCACTCGTCCCTGAACTCTTATGCAGAGCTGCTTATTCAGTTTACACTGTAAATTTTCGTAGTACGTACCGGGTGCGGCGGCATGTTCAGCGTCACTCGGGTTCTGGCATACATGTATGGATGTGATGGACTTTGGAACTATTTGATTTGGTCTCATTTGGAGTTGTGAAGATCACTTTTTGTCCCAAGTGTTACAGTAATGTGTAGTTTGGCAAAGAAGGTTGCCAGGGAAATGCTAGTAAGTGAAGTTGCTATGAAATGGGGGAGGTTGCAAGATCAGAAGGTAGAATCGGCTTTGGTATATATATGTGCTACCTTTGTTTTACTACCCACTGGAGCCACTACTGAAGTGAAGCACTCTGTGTCATGACTCAACAAGGACTCTTGTACTTGTTCAATGTGATAACCTGCTCTGTACGTGCTATGATTGCTGAAAAAAGTAAAAATAACGCGGCGCAGGAAGAAAAGTCCAAAGGGGCAAAGTCCAGTGAACAGTGAATGAGGGAGAAACTTTAAATAATGTACATATAAATATGCCAACCCAATGCTTCAGCTTATTTACATAGGATTTCACATGATTATGTGTGAACGACCTCTTAACAAGTACACAAAACAGCTCAGGTTGGATTGTCGTGCTCCTTAGCAGGAGCAACATTCCAGATTACTGATATCGTATTTGCCAAGAGAAGCTCCATACGGTGCGCGTCTCCTCCTCCAAGGCCTGCAACTGGGGATGAGATGGCGTCACATAAGTGGCAGCTTTTGTCTGGAGAAAAATAAAGGTAAGTAATGATCCTTTAGGTATTCTAGTACCGTACGTCATGATCGTTAATGTGGCATATTTTGTCCTCTTATTTGTTCTCTTTACTAACGTTATGAGCGTGTGGTCCACTAGCGCTTTACAGCAGGATAGCAGCTGCAACGTGAGCTGAAAAGTTGCTGGAGACAGTCACAAACGTCATTTTCACGAAGTACACAATACATACGACTTGAGACTTAACAGCTCCTTTAGCATGACCCCTCCATTGGCGCCTTCAGATTGTCACTGCTCCTCGAGCTGCAAAATGCAAATTGTGTGTAACGAGTTTCCTTCACAAAAACGACATATACTAGAGGGTCCGCCTAAATCGAAACGATTGCACAAATGCTGGGACACAAAGCTGAGTACACTTCATCCAGGCCAGAAATATTCTAGACCATGATAAGGAAATTTCGCTTGATGAATCTAAAGACACTCCAAAAAAGGATCCCCTTGCATTGACGCAAAGTTCGAGGTGAGAGCTAAATTTTGAGCATGCTGGGGGGCACCAATGAAATCAACGCGAGGGGGTCCTTTTTTGAGCCCGTTAGGTGAGTCTTTGGGTTCATCAAGTGAAATCTCTTTATGAAAGTCTAGAAAATCAGTTGTCAGAACATTACCGGCCTAGATAAAATGCACTCAGCTTTGTACCAGTATTCGTACAATCGTATAGATCTAGGCGGGCTCCGTAGTGTCACTATGACGCCTGCTTTTGAGCGTATGTGTAGTGTGCCAACACGCTAAAGACATTGATCTGGTTGGCAGTTGGCTAAAATAGCACTTTACACCACGCTCGTCAAACTGGGCTGCCTGGCTGATGGACTAAAGTGGCATTTTACCAGTTGCTACAGAGCCACTTTCACAGTGGGGGTGACCTTTAAGGCCTACGGCCATCAAATTGAGTGGCTGCTCAAAAAAATAGTGAACTTACGAACTGGTGTCCAGCTACAAACGTCCGTGTGGGCAAGGCCGTTTTACTCCCTCTTTCTGATTTTACAGCCCCGGGGCCTCCATGACCCCCGGGCCGCCACGAACTGCGACCTTGGAACCCTATGAGGTCTCGAGTCTCGGTCGTCGTGGCCCACGTGCTTCAAAAAGCAAACCCGGACGTACAGTGTTACTTGTCCAGACGGACTTATGTAATTTTGATGTCGGGTTGGATAAGCTCCTCAAATTCTATTTTCTTCCTCCACAGCACTATTTATGGCAGAGTCTGTGGCAAAGGGTCAAGTAAGAAAGGCACCAACAAGTACCAGAAACGGATCCTGAAGGAAATGCGGTCAGATGTCCTCCCTCGCAGGAGGATCGTAGACAGTACACAGACAGCAGATCCTTGATTACATCGCAAAAAAGTCTGAAAATCAGTTTCTTCGTCGTACGACACTCGTCGCACACCGTTGCTCCTGACCTCGCCTTGCATGTAGATTGTTGTGCAATGCGGCATTCCCACCCTAGGGATCATGCGTCCATCTCGTGACAGTGGGACTCCTGGGACCTTTGGACCCACTGTCAGTATTTTGGCTCGTGGTCACGAACGAGCGCATGGAGATACCGATCAAGTTGCTACAATGTGTAACACGTTCCTAGGGCCAAGTCTGACCCCGCATGCTCGGAAACACAGCAACAATAACTTGATAGCTTTGTCGTAAGAGCAATTGTTGTTTGACACTGAAACTTCATGAGCTGGAAATCCAGTCCGCTGGAAAATTTTTAGGTAGGACTTTGAAGTGTATCTAAATAGATCATGAAGGCACCAGCTGATCAAGCAATGCTTGGATGGGTTTTCTTAAGTTTGAAGAAGCAGAAAGACTAGCCTGCTTTCTGTGATTTCCTTCCGCATCTGTTCCATCTGTAGGTGCGAGACGTGCAAAAGTATAAAATACTTTTAATAACAGCCTCAGTCAATCATGAACTGTTGAAACTACAATATTGTCTGCTACCTGTAGCGTATGGCAGTAAGAAGTAAAAAACCCTCGTTTATCGTATAGTTCGAGATTTTGAGCACGTATCTTCGATTGGGATTATTGGGATTAGGGACAGTGACACCGTGGGAAACAGTTTTGTGACCCACCGTTGCTCCGGGCATCTTCGGGTGACCTCAGAAAGTGACTTTACGTTCAGAATGTGTCATTTAGATGAAGCTCTTATCAAGACTCTACATTACTAAGAATTTCCTTGATGTCAGCGAGTAAGATAATAACGTAGTACAATGAATAAGTAGAAAAACATTTCCAAAGAAGCAAAGGGGGGGGGGAGGAGGTATTCTTCTAGGTGGGGAAGACCGGATGAAAAAAATCCCCACTTTTTGTATTTTTTTACTCTCAAAATCTGCTGAAACCTATTTTACAAAAAGTCTGTTGCCGGCGTTTTCCAATGTCTTGAGTTGTTGAACCCAACTCTTCTGGAATTTAGGGGTTGCGATAGGATTATTTAGAAGAAATTCAAGGTAGGGAAAGCTTAGGTATTCTGAGATATTCTGGAGGAGCCTCGAAAACATTTCCATCAACTCATAAAGCATTGTAACCCTAAGGAAGTTGAGGCGAAGTAGAAAACTGATCAAGGTCATTACCCCTCCCATAAACATGAGTTTAACCAATTGACATCACTTTATCCACGGTCAGATCCCACAGTCAAGTCAAAGTCACCCGTCATGAAGTGCGTCTTCCGCCAGGAGGACGGCAGCTCACACAGGAGTTGCCCCCAGAACCGCACTGGAAGCTGCCGCGGCTGAGTACGTGTGTGGCCGACTTTACCATGCGGATATTACTCATGGTGAACGCTTGCATACTTGCCTACGTATGCATCGATCACATACGTGCGTCTGGGCAAGTAGTACTGAACACACGACTTTTGCATTTTGACGCTCCCCAGGCCTTGAGTCGTCAAGGCCTCGAGGGCTTCAACATAAGAAAACCATGTGTATATAACCCAGACGTACGTTAGTTTAACGTACACTTTTTACTTTTACAGCCCCAGAGTTGCTGAAATTTCAAGTGTATTTTATCTAATGTGCACTTCTTTACTTTTGCAGTCAGCCTTTCTGGTGTTTTCATTGAGAAGTGAGGTTAAATTGGTTGCTGAGTGATTGCTGCCGATGACTGTTGATGTTTCCTATATTCTTCATTGTTCATTTAAGAATAAATTTACAATACACACGATTTTTTTTTACAAATTTACGTATGCATTGTTCTATTTACTCACCCGCTTCCTGTAACTCAGACACGCATATAAGGTAGAAAGTGTACGTTGATGCATGTGCGTTATATGGTTCAAAACTTGAGTCTTATTTTAGCTGTGGAAATTCAATTCACGTGGTCACTTGTCTAGGCAAGACCGTAATATTTCATTCTTCAACTAAGCCACGAGGAACGTTTAGTCGCGTATCATTCTTCTGTTGCGTGATTGCTGTTGCATCATCTTCCTCAAATACAGCGCTGGTCCTAAATAATCGAGACGGCTATGACTTCTCTTCATGCGAATCCTGCCCTCCCCCCACAAAAAAAATTCCGGGGTGATTCCCCCCACCCGGATCCTCCGGCATTGTGCGCAAGCACGCAAAAACCCCGTGTTCGGAGCGAGAGGTTGCCAGTTGCTGTGATGTCACAAAAAAAGAGAACGGGAGGGTGACATCTCGACATAAACCAGGCCAAAACAAAACACATCGACGTCGACGATGTGGACGAGTCTCGAGAGTCTGAAGACGTCACTACTGGTGTGGAGGGGTCTTGAAAGTTACTACGAGTGAGCACAGCATAAAGACTTGCCTCCACTTCTCTTTGCTGGTCGTTCTGAGCTTCGCAAAAAGGGTGTGAGCGTCTTCCGTGTATCTCTGAAGGGACATATTCCTGCACTATATGTCCCGGTTTCTCCATCGTGCGTGAGAGCGTGAATCGAGTGTGAATTGTGACTCGCTTTCTGCCTCGCATTTTCCTAACTTATATTTCACGTTTTTTGAATTTTTTTGGAACAGAGAAATATCAGTATTCTAAAAATTGTGCGTTATTTCAAACCAATGTCACATGACGGTTTCTAATGTATGTACCCTCCTCGGACTTGACAGCACTGGGTCGTATTATATCCCATGGGTGAAGCCCTCAGGACATGAAATGACCCTCGTGCAGTCAAGTCCAAGGTACATATAGTACTACAATATACATCGTTAACATTTTGTTAATATATGCAGTAGTATCCGGTTATGGTCATATCTGGTTACGGCCATTTGTCTTCCTGGTCCCAATTCTTCACGGTATAAAATGAAGGCATTGTAGTCAGTTAAAGTTCTGGGGTCATGCAAATCATGACAGATGAGAGTCTCTTCTACTACAATATTGTCACTGTCCCTGGCACGCTTCCTGCAAGTTGTGCCAGTCTCAGCAGATCTGTTGCCTCAGCTTAAAGAGTCCCCATGTTCATCTGGAAGGTTGGCTGTATCTGAAGACAGTCTAAGAGATTAAGGGTGAACAGACCAATTTGGAAATGAATCTTCTCTCATGTAATCAGATTTGCGAATCTGGTGCTGCTGCGTCTGTCTGATCTTGGTCTTCGGCTCCGACACCATGTTCACACCGGTAGAAACATGTCATGTGCACGTGTGGGTAAAGAGAAACTTCTTAGCATGTACGTTCCCATGACTTGACCAAAACTAGTTCTTCCCCAGACAAGCAGATCTTAAAGTGGCGAGCTGGAGCCTGTGAGAAGGAAGCCCCAGCACTCACCATGGAAACGATGCTATTTCTGTACTCAAATTGTTTGTACATTGCCTACTGAAGTGTCACATCACTTGTGGTACATCCTGTACGTGGCCAAGGTTAGCACGGATAGATGGATGCACCAAATGCCGGGGCAATGTTGTGTGCAAAAAAGTCACTAAGACATCTTAGGTCAGACTCACTTTTATATTTATTTGTTTCTTTCACAATGGGTGAATCACATACTAAACAAGTTCTGATGATTTTGTTTTTCTTCTCAGTTACCTGCAAGAGAGAGAGAGAGAGAGTGAGAAATTTTGAACGTCACAGCTGTCAGAATTAGGGCGCTTAGAGTGTGAGAGTCTGTTCAAGAGAGGGTTACTAAACAGAGGGGGGCTTATACAAAGACTGGGGTGACTTTCCCAACACTAAACAACGTTTATTTACTGAAAAACACTAGAGAACAGTGTTAAGCCATAACAATTTCTTCTGCTCAGTCAGAGGGGGGCTTTTATTTAAGGGGAGGCTCATGAGCCATAAATGTCACGTAAGGGAGGGCTTATATCCAGGGGGGTTATATTCTAGCGAATACGGTAGGTAGTATCAGTCGAAAAATAGCTCAGGGATTACATTTTATGCTGATGACTTTGGCCTTGTCCCCTACCTCTAACTCCTTCCGTTCGTGATAGCAATTAACGTCATTTCATTAAACATAATTGAAATGACACGTTTATTGATGGCAGGCTTCAGTGGGCCACCCTGTATATTAACGCAGCCTCAAAAGTAGCCTGAAAAGCGCGACTCACCGACTACTACTTGACAGCACTAGCTTTACTTCTTGAGGAGTTGGTGCCTTAGTAAGAAGAATGGGACTGCGAACCCGGACCCCACGAACAAGATGGTCACAGCCGTGAGGCGGAAGCGGTTCTCCAGCTGGAAGGGCAGGTTCTGAAAGAGGGGCAAGACAATTATAAAAAAGTCTTCACGAAATAATTATTGGGGTTGAACCAACCGAGCCAGGCGGCTCCGGTCCATGTCCCGACCTCCGGGCGACCGAAGAGGAGAGACCCCGACGACTTGTGAGGGTCAGCAGTCTACTGCTCAGCAGGGCCATGGTGATCGAGAACAACAAGGTCGGATAGAAGTACAGAAAAATGGAGAGTCCAAGTGAGTGTTGCAAGAAGCGATGGCGAACGGGCAGTTGCGGCGTTCAGAGTTCGAGAAAGAGACTGCGTCAGTTGCAGGGGAAAGAGAGGAAGATCGCCGATCGAAAGTGGCACGCAAGGTCAACAGCTGAGTCAGCTGCCATTAAGCCTCACTGGTGACCTCTGAAATATACAGAGAAAAAAGAAGCAAGAAATCTCTTGACTGTTTCTTAGGCCCCAAACATTGGTGAGGTGGAAGAGTCAAGTTTCAAAATGCCTAGGTGTGCTGCCGTAAATTGCAAGAACTCATTGCAAATTCACCCAAAACTGGAGGTTTCGAGATCCGTCTGCTTCTTCAGTGTCCCCCTGCGTTACTTGGCACCATTTGAGACTCACTGGCAGCTGACACAGCTGTTGACTTCGCGTATCACTTTCGATCAGCACAAACGCCTTCTTCTGCTCTGTTTTCTCTGATCAATTGGCTGTGCCTGTGTCCGACGTCGTTTGGTCACTCTGTCAAGCTGCTCGTCCCGAACTGGACAGAGAGTTTTTGACAGGAAGTCACGCAACCTCTACGATGGCAGCCAGGACTATGAGTACACAGGCAACGATTTCGTCATTGTCGAAAGCAAGAAAAATCTTCTAACTTTTACCCCAACTGCATCACATCCAAATTTAAAGTCTTTAAAGCGTCTTCCACCTCTCAAACAACAAAAAATCTTAAGGACCAGAAATTCTGCATCACAAAAATGTCCTCCCAAATCAAAATAAGTGGACGAAACCATGGACGAAACCATGTACAAGAACGATGTGAACGAACTACAGGAGGACACTGGGGATGGTGAAGACCATGGAAAGGCTGTAGTGGATGGCAAGAGGGAAACGAGAAGAGTCGGTGGATTACCGTTATATTATTTTTCGACATTTCGTGTGACTATGTCATTCTGGATTGCGCTGTGTATTGGTGATGTACACAGTTAAAAGCTCCCATGACAAAACTATGTCCCCGTTTAATGCGTCACTTTTGCCCCGGCCCGAGCGTGGCACATTAAGCGGTAACTCTTGCATAAATTGGTTTGTCTGTATCTAGCCCCAACCAGACGGGAAGTGGGGCCAGCGCCAAGCAAGTGAAACAACCACTTAGCCGATGAGCATGATGTTGGCCGCCGGAGACCCGGGAACACCTGTCCTGGAAATCCAAGGAGCAATAGCCATTCAAGACGCCAAAGCCATGGTGCGCCAGGAGAAATGAAATGAAAAAATTGCATGTGTTCTACATTCCACGACAATTCCTTAGGGTGTCAGAACTATAAATGTTGACGCAAAGCTCCTCTTGGCTCAACTCAAAGGTGGTCAACTTTTTTGAGCCTCCGCGTCAGCAGTCGGAATGTTTGTCCTGTTATCTCTTGCAACCTCCACTCAGAGTAAGCAGCTGTGTTGAGCTCAGATCAGAGAACAGAGAGGATGAGAAAGCGCTAGTAGTCCTCTGCTCACGCCGATCGAAAGTGGCACTCATAGTCATCAGCTGTGTCAGCTGCCAGTCAGCCTCAAATGGTGCAAAGCACTGATTCACATCGCTGGTGTGAACGAGTAACATCGTCGAGGCAAGGTAAGGTTTCTGTCTGTCCTCTTCTGCGACCCGTAAAGTAGCCATAGCCTGGAACGAATACGTAGTGCTTTGCACCATTTGGGGCTGACTGCAGCTGACGCAGCTGTTGACTTTGCGTGCCACCTTCGATCGGCGCAAACGCCTTCTTCTGCTTTGTTTTCTCTGGCTCAGATGCGCCGTCCCCTTGTGGCTGTTCAGCTACGCCACATAGGGATGTCACGGTGAGCTCGACCAAGGAGAAGTCTGATGTAGATGGTCCCCACTTGGGCTCTTTGGAGGGTGGGAAAGAATGTTTACTAAATGAGGTCAAAATTTTTGACTAATAAGTCAGAAAAATTTGCGAAGTTTTGTTTCATAAAAAAAAAAATGAAACCTCTTTTAAGAATAGGAAATGAAATTTTTGTCTTCGACCTCTCATATCCCGCAAAAGATCACGATATACACAGTCATGGCACTGTCAACTTCAGGAGGCCGGTGCCACTTTTTGATACAAAGAGACAAAAATTTCAGTTATACACCCAGACTTGGGGATGCCAATGGCAACTCCATGGGAAGTAAGATTCTCTAAGTTCACCCCAATATGGACGCCCATCTGATCTGGGCCAGCGGCTCGTTCCAGGCCACGTCCACGCCACATCCCTAGTCACATTTCGCCGCCTACGACGACCGAGCTTTGGTGCACGCACGTAATGGGCGAAGAAGAGGAGGAGGTGTGACATTTGACGCGAAAAAAAAAAACAAACTCAACGAGACAGTGAAGAACAAGAAGTCAGACTGTCGCCATGAATTTTGCGGTGAACTTCAGCAACTTCTTCGACAAGGGAAAGACGTTCAGGCCCAAGAAGAAGTGAGTGGGCGAACGATGAACAAAGAGAAAGAAAAAGAACGTAGCTTCTTTCATTCATTTTAAGCGGACTCTGCTTAGATTTCAGCCTGGAACCCTCAAGTATTCACTTCACAAGCAGGCCCAAGCGTCCCTCAACTCTGGTATCAACTTGAGGGAGGTAAGTGAAAGCAGGCGTAAGCCCAACAGGACGGAGCAATTGGGGTTGTTGTGGCCCAAAGTTTCCATCACCTTTCCAAGCTCCATACACTTGAGCAGTTTGCCAGATCAGTAATGGTGATATATATGAATGATCGTCTAGTCATGTTAGAGTTCTTTTTTTTGTTGGGGGGCGGGGGGGGGGATCTCTTTCCTGGAGATTACGTGGTATCGCGGGAAAGTCTCTGATATCACCCGGACTTGGATGTCGAGCAAGGATTGTACTGAAGCATACCTCGAGCGGGGAACATTTTAGCCAGCACCCTCTCGTTTCTCCAGGCTGTCAAGTTGCCTCCCGGCGAGGACGCCAACGACTGGCTTGCGGTGCACGTGGTCGACTTTTTCAACCGCATCAACCTCATCTACGGCACAGTCTGCGAGCAGTGCACGGACGCCTCATGCCCGACCATGTCCGGTGGTCCAAAGTACGAGTATTTGTGGCAGGTAAGAGAAATGGTTTTAGAACCTCTATTTTTAAAGTTAGATCCAATGGCCTGATGACGGCATAACATTGCCTTGGTACCGGAATTTTTCTTGGCTGTTTAGGGTATGGAAGGCTGAATGCAACTCCGAGAGGCATTGGTAACCGAAGCAAAAGTTGCACTTTGCCTTACCCACCCTGTAACTCAAGCTTTGCTGCTACGAAGTTGTACTTAACCGTCTGGATTTCATGAGGTGAAAACCCTGCAGAACTCTAGGACCCATCTCGTATGTTGCAGGATGGTAACCGGTTCAAGAAGCCGACGCCGCTGCCCGCAAACCAATACATCTCCCTGCTGATGGACTGGATCGAGTCCCACATCAACGACGAGTCCATCTTCCCAGTCACCACTGAGGTTCCCTTCCCAAAGAATTTTCAGACTGTGAGCACTGACATACATTAATACAGTCTCTAACATGACTGAATATGTCATAGAGGGTTAGCTCTCCTTAGCCTTTGTTCTCCACACTTCAGATGTGCGTATGTTTGAGCTGCAGGCACATTCCCGTAGTCACACATGTCAAACGCACTTTCCCTCAGCTCTCAACACATTCCTTTCAACATTGTCTAGGTTAGCAAGAAGATCCTGACACGTCTTTACCGCGTCTTCGTGCATGTCTACGTCCACCACTTTGACAGGCTGATGAACATCGGCGCGGAGCCCCACGTGAACACATGCTACAAGGTAGGAGTCAGCGGGAGCTGAACAAAAATGCCTTGTGATTTTTACACAATTTCGGTGGCCCTTCCTATTTCTTCTTCCTCTTCCAGCACTTCTACTACTTCGTCAATGAGTTTGGCCTCCTGAATGAGAAAGAGTTTGAGCCACTCAAAGAGATGACGAGGAGGATCTGCACAGACAGACCAGCTACGACAACCAAGTCGTGAGGGACAAGACAGACATTTTGACCGAACAGAGAAAAGAAGGATGAACTCAATCAAGACAAAATCGGCATGTGAGAGGTCGATCCAGCAATGGAGCGATTGCAAGTGCCAACTGAGGCTGCATTTGCACATACACATTTTGTGACATGTGCATGTGTTTTGCTGGTTTAAACCAATGCATCAAGCAGAGAAAAAAAATCAGTGGCTGGAACCACGCCAGGGTATACGCGGCCTAAGCTGCTTTTGTTATTGCAGCTATTGACTTCCTCCCTTTTTCATACTTGAAGTGTGTCTCCTCTCTCATTTAATCTCGAAGTCCAGATCTGGATAGTATATTAGGTCATAAAAGTGAATTTTCAATGAAAACCGTTCAGTTCTGGTGTGCTGAGAGGCCTTTTAAACTTGCATATGGATCCTCTCTTAACCAATGTTCCATTAAGGTGTGAACAAACTTTTGAGTCTCTGTGTATACCAAATGTACTTTTTATCAGCACTCTGTCTTGTGCGAAATACACTAAATGTGAGACTGAAATAGAGCAGGAGCCGTTGATTTCATTTGCAGGAGGGCGCGGGAAAAGAGCCCCGGAGAGCCTAGACTTGGTGCTCCTGAAGACTGTGATGACCTGTATGCTTTGGCCGTACAAGTCGCTCATGACCTCTGAGACGGAGGTACTCTGTGCATGAAGTCCTCCATGCCCATGACCACCACCCGGGCGGGCAGTTGGCCACGAGCCAACGAGGATGCCAACAACGTGTGTGGGTCTTTTCCATGGTGATCGAGATCCTTCAATGTCTCTTGGAATCATCGTAGAGGTAACAGTGGCTGCAGAGAACTGCTTTGAGCGGGTTACATCTGGTCCAAGCTTCGACCACATGGACAGGTTAGTGGCTAGGAGAGCCACTAAAGAGACAAATATCGAGGTTCAAGAGGGTGTGTTGTACGTACATACAAATGATGTGATGTTGTACACTCACCAACGATCCTGCCATATCTCTGGAAGAACAAGGTTACACCACACATGCTCAGGTCTGTCCTCTCACTTCCATTTTTGTCACGCATCACATTGCTGACATTGCTGCATTGCTTGATGAGGAAGGAGAGGAAGTTTTAGTGTAGTTTAGTCCGATTCAGTTTAGTGTGTTATGTTATGTTTCAGTTTAAAATAGGAAACATAGAGCTGAGAAGGAGCCATGATGTTTAGTCTTCTCTGGAGATTGAATAGGGGGGGATTATTTTTTCAACCCTCTGGTGCATGGGGGATAATTGGAGAGTGGGGACTATTGAAGAATGGGAGATCAATACAGCAAATATGGTAGACCTAATAACTTTACCAAAAGGTTGTCGCATTACTGTAGTGCTGTTCATTGATTCATCAAGTATTACGGTAATGTGTAAAAGAAATCCTTGTGCTATTGTACGGCCGCGGTATCCGAAAACTGTGACATCAAGAAGCCTCTGAAGTTTCCATTCAGATTCCCTTTGCCATTTTAGACAATTTTAAACAAGTTGACCTCACGCATAAGGCGATTTTTTAGTACTTTTTTTTACTATCTTACCCTAACCTGACCCATCCGAAAGAACTTCATAAACTAACCTAAAAGAACACCAACAATGAATGGAAGTTATGTAGCTGCTTCCAATTGTTCGCCAACGTAGTCCGCACCTCTGCCGGAAAGCATCTATTCGGTCCTGTCAGCACACAGCAACCAGATGTAATTTCACAATGTGACAACGGTCAATGATTCATTGTGATCTTTTGTGGCACTCCTGAACTTCGTACAGGTGTTTTCTTACTCCACGTCTGATCCAGTCAACCTGCCCATTCCCATGGTGCAACGAGACTTTCTTTCTTCCCTCAGTCTCGACATTTGCTGGCCGCATGGTGTGGAAAGCTTGGAGGGAGAAGACGAGGAACAACGCCTTCAACCAGGCCTGCTCACTCCCCTTTCTTGACTGGCCGAACAAGTTGGCGAGCAAGGCCTTGAGGCACAAGGCATGCGGCAGAGAGGAAAAGCCAGAGCTGGTGTGCTGCGAGCAATCACAGCATAGCTTTCACTAGGTCATGTGCTGACTCGGCACTATCTAGTCTTATACCAAGGTGCTGAACTTCCTCCACTTGGAGTTATCGGACCGGACATGCTTGGGATCAGCATCTCTTGTACACACCCAGGGTATGAACACACCGATGCATAGTGTACAACACTCCATGCTGAAAAATTCAATTTTTTTTACACATTTTCCGTGGGAAAAAACCGATTATTAAGGAGAAGTATTCAATAAATTCTTGCAATAACATGGCTATGATTCAACAAGACTGAAAAGAGTGATTGCACTAGCAGATTCCGCATTTCAGATCAAGAAACGATGCCTCGAATCGAAGCTGAACGTCTCAGAAATTGGTTGCTGCCCCTTTTCATGTTAACAATTCTCTTTCAATGTTTAACTGAAGTCCATTGTACAATTGGGCTGCGTCAATGATGTGCACTCCTCGCACACAAACGTGTCCTCGGGCAAGAAAGCCAACATGGATGCTCACAGTCAGGCTTGAAATAAGTAGAGCTAATGCTGACAGTACCAAGAGAATGCAAGTACCTGCTAAACTTTCGTGCATGCATACAGTATGTTACTCACAGATGAGGGGGTTATATTGCCTTCAAAATGGCCAGATTTTCGGACACACTTTAAGTAAAGTAAGAGAAACGTAAACGTAAGCATCAACTTGGGGATGAAGAAAATTTTTCAAATATCCAGCTTTAACTTCAGCAATCGTTTATTGACCTGCACCTTATAAATGTTGAAACTGCCAGCCAAAAGCATTCTTTTCAACCTTTTCGTATCACGCTATAGTACCGTGATCGCAGAGCATTTTTTTGTCATCATAACTTAATCGCACTTTTCAGAAGACGCAGTAGACGTACACTAACCGTACACTTAGGATTATGATTAAGTTCAATCCCAACTGAACGCAATCATAAGTGTGTGAGCCTGCTCGCTCCCTTTCACTCTACATGTGGTGTGTACTTGATTTAATGAAAGACTAAAACTGTCATCTTTAAAAAACCAATGACTGCAGTCCACGAAGGGAGAGAACATGACAACTTGTTCGTCACTTTTCGTGCATCACCATATGTTATTTCCAGTCTCAGACGGAGAATAAAATATTATCCATATCGTCTCGTCTGGCCCTCGCACTCGGATGACTGATGATTGAGACTCTGCCAAGTAAGATAGCACCAAACAATTGCTTAATAACGTTCTTAACGCGCCCGTGACTGGTTCAGTCTGCTTTGTTTTTGGAATTGCTCTGGTCTTCGCGTCGTCTTTGACAAAGTCTCAGCAGCAGCGATGGCGCCTTCAGGGTGAAGTAAGTGAAGGCCACGAGCAAGGCGATGACATCGAGACAGAAGTATTCGACGAGGCTCATGTGTCTAGACGAGGGTAAGAGATGCTTTGCGCCATTCGTCTTGGTCACGTAGTCCAAGAGCCACAGGGCGTCCTCCATCGCGGGGTGGCGGCGGAGGCGCATTAGGCGAGACAGCGAGGCCACGTTCGAGCGAATTCTGCGGGAGAAAGAGTATCAACACTGGATCACTCTCCGCAAACGTGAGCTGTACTGCGACAACATGGACGACTGAAGCGGAGGAGGAACTTAAAGTTACTTCATCGAGAGCCCAGATTTATAGTGAAGCTTACTTTTCGTCATCCCTGACTCTGACAATGGTTCTGTAGATCTCCTCCTCGGAAGCCATCTTGCTCACACCGAGTCCGATGCCTTTCTCCTCTACTCGCGCCCTCACGTCCATCTGGTCGATGAAGACGGGCATTCCGATCACGGGGACGCCGTAATAAATAGCCTCCATGACTCCATGCATCCCACAGTGAGTGAAGAAGAGGAGCGTCTTGTTGTGCGCAAGGATGTCCTGCTGAGGCAGGAACGACAGAGCCAAGACATTGGACGGCAATTTTCTAAGCGTTTCCCCCTCGAACTTGATGATGACGCGCTGGGGCAGGCGGGAGAGCGCGCCTAGGATCGCGTCCACCCGCGACCCAGGTACTACTGACGGGTCAAATATGAAGCCCATGGTCAGCAGAATCACGCCATGCTCTGCACCGTCGATCCAAGAGGCAATATCCTGAGAATGACAAATCATGTTGATTACAGATACAGGACAGAAACCTGCCCTAGTCACCTGTGGGAGTGGCCTGCGCTTACTAGCGATCTGCAACCCGCCCACGTTGACGAAAGTCTCCGGCAGCAGCCTGGGATAATCAAGGATGCTGTCAGAATTTATGAGGACGCCGCCAACTTCGGCTATCAATTCAGCCGATGATGGAGCCGTAGGATAATGCTCGCGGATGGCCTCGTCACAGACGCTCACGTGATAATGCATGAAGAGACGAGCAAAGACCTAGAATCATCACACGTCAATGACTCTGCTTCACTACAAGTACTACACTCATGTCCACCTTGTTAGCAAAGTTGTAAACTCTCTCCCAGAAGGTCATGTTGTGTGTCAGTCCGGTCATGAAGGCTGGGATGTGAGAGGGCGGAGTGGCCACAGGGCTGAACTCTGGTTCCCCACTGCTAAAGGAGAAGGCCCAGTATCCAACCACAGGAATATCGAGCCTGAAGGAAAATAGTCAACCTTGTCCCCCTGCTGACTCCTGCGTCCTTTTACCTGTGAGCCAAGGCCAGCCCACACTCGTTATACAGCAGGTCAACCAGAGCCACGTCGAACTTCTCTTCTTTCAGCATGTCAAACAGGTCGTGATCGCCCAGCAGCCGATGACAATAACCTCTTACCTGCAAAGTAGACGTGTTAGCAATCATAACTGAATCTCCGATGCTAACAGTGCGCTCACCAATGTCCAAGGGTTTCCCGGTATCTTCAGGATGGAATTGATGGCGAGGCCATCGTGCCAGAGCAGCTCCATGGGAACGGTGAACCTGAAACAGGAGACAAATCCTGTGCGCGTCCAGCGAACTTAAGTCGGACTCACTTGGACTTTTCTTCTTTTGTCATCATCGGGATGTGGCCTAGGCTGTTGTTGACGTGAAGTATAAGCTCTCGATGCTGGGGACCTAGGGGTCGGAGAATGATGTTGTGCTGGTCGGCGAACCTGTTCAACTGAGGATGAGCCTAGGGAAGAGTTTGATGATCTTTTGGCCATACCTGACGGTCGTGACGCTGTGACCTCGCTTGATCAGTTGCTCGCTGACCGAGTGCAACGTTAGTACGTGGCTGCCGGCGTAGAACGGATGGAGCACCAAGATGTTGTCTGCCGCACACTTTGAGGTGACAACCGCGATGAAAATGGCGAGAAGTCGCGTGCCAACGCCATTTTTGGACGTCATCATCCTGCACCAATCGACGAAGCCAACGACGTGAAGCTGGACAAGCTCCACTCGCTCGTCACCTGACGCAGCTCGTCTGCCGGCCGAAATGAGACCCTATTGCCTGTACCTTGCGTCGTCCAGCTCCTTCACCTGTGTCGTCCTTTCCGCTTTGTGTTCCCTTCCCGCAAGCATAAACATAAGCAGGGCTGGTTCTGGTTGCTCGAGTTGGGTTCTATCCTCCGGCATGCGACATGCAAAGGAGGGCACGAAGACTGAGAAGAAGCAACAAGTTGGTGAAGAGTTTGGTCATGGCACTTGCGTCAGCACCGGCCTCTGCTGGATTCCATTCCTGCAGCATGCGAAGTGCCCAGACGTTGGCTCTTTGAGCACGTACCACTCGAGGTTTCCCTGCCCGCCTTCATTGTCGAATGCGTCGATGCCGGCATCTTGCACTGGTTGTCTGAGATGTTTCCAAGATAATCATAGTGAGGCCACAGCAAATGCCGAATTAAGAACGTTCGCCTGCCGTCTCCTCTCTTCCCACGTGATCTTCAATCACGTTACTTTGTACTTCACACGGACGTTTAGACAGCTCCATCGCTGTGAACCTTGAAGTCATTGTCTCCTAGTGTATCGGCTCTGTCCCCCGCTTCATTGAGGACGGCTTGTGGAGCGATCAGTCTTGGTCTTTTCTGAGCCACTTTACTTTAGCATACCTAAAAGGAAAAGGTCCTCACTAAAGGTTCAATATTTACTGTCCAATGGGCAAGCAACATGGTTGACTATTGAAGTCAACCAATGAAGACAAAGAGCACAGATTCGACTTAGACATCACAAAGACGGCGGCCCAGGTGCACTCGCCTTCTTGAGGCCGACGAGACAACGAAGATCACCAATCAAATATGGACGGCAAAACCAAAGGAAGAGCGCCCAAAGCGTCGGCAGCCACAAGAAAAAGTTCCAGCTCGTCACTTCGCAGGGCCCATGTACCTAGACGCTGGCACGGCGGAGGCCGCGTTCCTTCTCGACTCGTCGAACTCGCTCTAGTTGGTCGCGTCACAGAGCACTCTCATAATACGCAATACTTTAATTTATCTTTAATTTAGCATGGGAGAAACGATCCTTTCAAAGGGCACCTCAAAATGCAACAATTCCTTAAGGCAATGGTTTATGATTCAGCACCATCAGAGATAATTGGGTGCACTTTTCATCTACCCAACAGGAAATGAAGGGTACTTGGTTTCGAGATCGACCACGAAAGTTCTTATTTGCATTGGCGAGAGAGTCACTTCGAGTAAAAGGGGGTCCACCGGCCTGTCCGCGGGCTCCACATTGATGTCATTGTCTGTGTCGGTCTTCCATTCCATCCTGTCCCTCTCTCCCATGCGCAGATTTGCTCCCAGCGTCACCTCCTCCAGCCTCGCGATGTTGTACTCGGCGAACAAGTTCTTGATGGAAAAGGTCACCGGCTTTGAGAGCTCGTGTTCCTCTCCGGCTTGAAAAAAGTGTTCCAGTCTGATCAAGACTCCATCCCTAGAGTTTCCGTGCCACTCTTCGAGGGTCAACAAGTGCACATTGGGCGGTAGAACAGACCCCAAGGCGGAGTATGTCATCAAAAAGGCCTCCTTCCACCCGGCGAAAGACCTTCCGCCAGTTTCGCTAAAGCTAACGATGGCATCCATGTAGACTTGCAGTCCGGCCATTCGATGCTGCGCGGCGGATCCGACTTGCAACCAGTGCTTTCCTCTGACTACTAAGCCTTGACCGAAAGCAACCTCGTTGAGAGCCTCGCCCACGCCGAAGGCATCGTCATCCAGTAGTCTGCGGTGGACCATGAATTCCAGTTGGCCATCGTTCATGCTCGTCACTCCCTGGCTACGGTCAGTCAAGACCGTGAACTGAAGTCCGCTCTTGGGGTCGACGAGGGCGGCACGGGAATTTGCGGGGTAGTAGTTGGAGCTCACGGGCTCGGTCAGGTTGAGCTTCCACGTCGGTCGGCGATTGCGCACGCGCTCCAGCATTTGGCGACCGTTGGCATCTGTGTAAAACTTTCCGGCAGAGGGAATCTGAGTGGAATAGCGCACTACGATCTCCTTGCCAATGTCATCAGACACCGGGATCGGTCCAACTAGCCATTCGACCTCCACTTCAGCGCTCCCCTTGTACAACCTGGAGACCTGAGTAATGTAGGGTGAGAACTCGAGATGTAATTCATCCACGAGCGGTCCTCGAACAACCAGGTCCGGACGTACAGATAACATTCTGGGCGTCTCCTTCGTCGGTCTGAAGATGTATGCGCCGGATGCTCGGTTTTTTGGGATCGAGTTATTGCCGCGGTGCCCCTCATAATACCCGTAATCCACATCGATGGCGAATCCGCCGTCCAACGCAATCCTGTGACGAAGCCCGCGTTCATCAGTGAAAAGACTCATCCTACCAGTGCTTCGTCCCCGTGAGACTATGCTCTGTTGGGCGGCCACGCTTTCTTCCTTGCACTTTACGTAGAAGGACTTGAAGCCGAGAGCTGGCAGGTCGGCCTTAAAGACAAGCTCTTTGGTGGCGATGCTTTGTCTCCCCGGGATCAGTTTCACTCTCGCTGGAATAGGCACCAGCTGGGTCACTATGGAGTCACCATTGGGAGCGAGAACCTCGTAGCCTTTGCCTCTGACCGGCAGCCGGACGAACTTCTGCACGGGCTTGGTCAGGGGATTATACACATTTACAACGAATGCATCCTTTGTCTTTTCTGTGAATTCGCATTGGGTTTGGTTCAAGAGGGTGCAGAAGTGTTGTCGTGGCGGAGGTGCTCCATTCTTTTCCTTCTTCGAGGGAGTCAGATATTCGTAGGCGTGCGAGATGACCTTCTGGCATTCCGTGAACCCCTCCGCCAGCCTCTCAGCGTAGTCATCGGCAACGGCCTGCTTGGAGGTGCCCGTAACAGCGTCGTGGTGTTGCAGTACGGCCATGGCTCGTCGCATAACGTCCACGTCGCCTTCGATCCCCGGAGTCCACTCACGATTGGTCACTGCATCCAGTTGCTTGCACGCCTGAAGCCAGTTGTTGCCCTGTCGCACCATGAACTTGAGAGTCGGCCGAGAAGTGAAGTACCCAGTCCAGTAGGAGTGCTCATCAGACGCATAAGGTAAGAAATCGTCTGTCTTCGTGACGTAGGTGCGACCGGCGGCGTGGACGGACTTGAGGTAACAGGATGGAGTGGAGTAAATGGCATTAATCTTGTTCTCTTTGTTCACGTAATAAATCAGTTTGTCCAGATTTTTGAACCAAGTGCCCGCCTGCACGTAGTTGAAATCCTCGCCCATGGTCATTATGATGTGGTTGGTGTTGTACCCTTCTGCTTGCTCCTCGGCCGCTTTGGTAAAGGCGGCCACCTTCTGGTCCACGTTATAGTCGTGCAGTCTGGGGTCGTCCATAATTGGATCGTCTGAGCAGTAGGCGTCGAAGCAGAAGCCTTTGGGTGGAGAGTAGCAGTTGTAGAGGGCTCCGGTGAAGATCCAGGAGGATTTTCCTAACGAGTCACTGCCCTTCCAGATCATTTCCATGGTCCTCTCTTTAAGTCTACAAGTACAAATGCATAGCAACGCTGGCTCAGAGGTGCATGCACAACTTAGCAAGTCACCTCTTGGCCTTGTCGGCGTAGTCCAGCCTACCGAAGAAGAGTCCTTGGAAGCCCATCTGCGCAAAGATATTCGCCTGCTCTCTGGAGTGGCCGAATGGATCTATTTGCCAAGCCACTGATGGCGCAGCGTCTGGACCGAACGTGTCATTGAGTCTCTTCAACCCCCAGGTCATCTGATCGATGGCAGCGTTGTAATGAATCGCAGCCTCATCATTCATGCACCACCCGCCCAGGATGAACTCCAGCTGGCCACGCTTGACGAGTTGCCTGACCTACACACGTCCGTGTGTTATTGTGATAATACTCATTTTGCACGTGGTACCTGTACCTGGTGCTTAACAATGTCATGCTGCTGGTCCCACCACCTGAAGAAGAACGCCATCTCCACGTAGATGAACCTTCTCTTGGGGTCCTTGATCAGCTCCGTCACCACGGAGTCCAGAATGTACTGCACCCCTACTGGTGTGATCTTCTTATTGGAGCCGTAGAAATACTCGTCCACAGTCTTTAACCAGCCGACGTCGTCATGCGTGTGGGGCACCAAGTGCACATTGAGCCTGTCTGGCTTCGTCTCGGGGCAGTTGTCAAGGCTATGAACGGCTTGAAGGAGGAGAAGCAGGTGGAAAAGTCCTGGAACCCTCATTTTAACGTTTCCTCTGAGTAGGGACTGGAGGTGGACAAAAGCTGCCTTCAAACAGGTTTCTCTCCCCACGACGCAACAAACATCTATTCCTCAAGAACACAAGGGAGCAACGACTTTTTTACTTGTCATCGTGCACTTTGTACCGGATCTCCTCCAGGACCTCTCTAATCTCTCCAGATATATCATCCAGCCTCTTCCTCAAGCCCCTGACGTTTCTCTGCTGCAACTCGTCGTCGCCCTCCTCTTGGGCTTGCTGCAGTGACAACTGGTGATCAACGGTGACGCGAAGGTTCTGTTCTTCCAGCACCTGCAGCTTGTCAATCATCAGGGCCAACTGGTCGTCCTCGGTTCGTTTCTTCGCCGCAAGTATTTGCTCGGACACCTCCTTGAAGACATTGGTAGCGTCACACACGACCAGCTTGTACTTGTCCAAGTTGTAGCCGTCGGCTAGATATTCTTTGTGAGCTCTGTTCAGCTCGGAGTACCGTAGTGCCCTCTTCTCCTGGAGGCCCAGAACTTCCGCAGCCACCTCCGCGCCGGAAGAGGCATGCATGTCTCTGAAAAGAGACAAGAACAATTGTCTTAATAGCCTTGATACACATAAGCGACTAATCGGACTTTATTCATGTGTATTAATAGTGATGTCATGTATTAATATCTCGCCTTCATCATCGCGTACAGCAAGTGCAACTTTTTCTTCATCATTACGACAGGAATATGACTTGGGAGCCGAAGCAAACACCGACGAACTAAGGACTAAGAGGAGAAGCAATAAGAAAACAGGAGAAAGTTGATCCTCTCCTCTCTAATTTAAGTTAGTCTTTCAGCCTCTCTCACATCTTCTTAAGTGTACATCATCTCAGCCATGTAGGACATCTTCTTGGGGAACACGATGGAGTCTTCAAGGTATCCAGCTAAATCGTTGACAGAGATGTCGTCGTATTCTTTAGCCTGAAGGGCGCAGGTGGAAGACCTTATTTTTGACGAACGAGGGTGAGAAAGAGTGGGGTTGTCACAGGCCGATAGGGCATAGTCTAGGTCATCAGCAATCGTGTCCTCCTCCTGTCCCTCCTCGCGGTCGTCGCCGTCGTCGTCGGCACTTTCGGGCCTCTCACGCCTTGTGGAGAAGGCGAAGGAGCATGAGGACTCCGACTCTCTTATAGAGAAGGACGCAAAGTCTTTGCAGCATTTAGAGAAGTCCGTGGGAGAGCTGCTGTTCGGAGACCGCGACGATTCCAAGTCTTGTACGTTTGCAATGGTTTGCACTCCCTGCGCGGCCAGCAGCCTAGCGGGAGCCACCAGGACTTTTTTCCTGTCGCCTTCCTTGTTCTTGTTCTGAGCAACGAGGGCCAGTTTCACCTTCGTCCTGAACTCTCTCTGGCGCTGCTGGCGTCGCCTCTTCCGCTGGGACTCGCTCAACGGCGACACCTTCAGCCGCTTCAGTTGCGAAATGATCTGATCGTCGAAGGCGGTGGCGTGGGACACCTCAGCCGCAGAAAGGGAGGCGGCCGCGGCGAGGTCCGGCATGGCAAAGTCGGGGGTGGAGTTCCTGCCCTCCCCCGTCCTGAAGGGCGAGGGTAAGGAGGACGTTCGCCTGCGCCTCTTCGCGAGCTCGCGGCGATGGATCCTGGCGCCTGCCTCCGGCGCCTCGGCCGCGTAGGCCGCCGTCGCCAGGGCCACCGCTTGATGTCGTCGATCCATTCCTCCTCCTCCTCGTTCTCCTTCTTCTCGATGACGGCGGACAAGGAGACTTCGACTGAAGAGGAGACGATGACCTTTCTCTTCCTGAAGAACAACGCACCAGTATGAGGACTGAGGAGTGAGTCAGCTCAGTAGCACCTTGGGCTTGCCCGCCCAGCGTCTCTGGCCTGCCGCTACCGCCCGCGTCGCTGCTCGGGCTGGTCGTCAAGTGCGTTGCATTGATTGAGCGCGTGCGTCTGCGTCTGCCTGCGCTAGTTGCGTCCACTACTCCTTGGATCACGTACAACTGGCCCTTCATTTCGCAAGTCGCGATGTCACGGCTTGGTTTTTGGCTCTGCCAGTGCCAAAAAAAGGAATTTGGCATCTTTTCATGGCCAATATCGGAAAGAACAAGGATCGGAAAAAACAGATAGTGACTTTTTGGATTGCCAACAGCATAGATAGTAGAGCGTTTTTGGTGCAACCTTGCGTCAGGGAGCACATCCAGGGGGGGAGGGGGTTGGGACTCAGCCTAGGGAGTTCACACGCAAGAGCATTTAGCTGTGTAACATTGGTGCCTCTCGTATCCTGCCTGTTCAAAGATTGCACGTGCATTCCATCTCTGCACTTTACTACACAAGGTCGAAATTTACCTAACACTCAAAATATTTTACGCACTGCAGAAACGGCTACCAGGAATGTTTTTGCTAATGAGAATACAATTTTAAGCTTCTCGGGCTAATTGCACAGGGTGTCCTCCAATTACCGCCAAAAAATTTTGTGACTTGTGTCTCTAACTGCTTCAAACTGGAGTTGGCGTGGCTAGAGGAATGTGGAGGAACTTTGCCCCAGACACAGTGGCCAATGTCTCCTCCCTTATACTGACCTGATTGAGCATAACGGTCCTAATCACTTAATAGCGGTCCCATCTCGCATTAACAAGGCATTATTGTTCTTATCGGCAAGCGAAGACGGTCTTAAAAAGTCATGTTCTTCACCTTTTGCCTGGCGACATTTTGACCATATCTGGCTCGGGTATTCTAATGGCGTCCTTGTCCTTTGAGACGCACGATATTGTTTGCATCACTCTGAGACGTTTTGCAGCCCTGGTCTATGGCTGAATGGATTCTGCAACACTTCGACACTTTTTTAAGCTGACGTCTTTCCCTTGCTGAATAAGATATTTCTAGCGCTTTTGACAGATGAAATTTTTGCTTTTCTTTTCTGTAGTGAGTCATAGTTACGAGTAGAACAGACCAAACAATATTCCAGTGTCTCGTTCTAATCCAGGGAGTCCCAAACAGCGGCATGCAAGTCATTGGCGATGCTCAGGAAGATATTTGGTGGTACGCGAAGATGTCACAGAAATAAGGAAAGACTTTTCCCCCTCGTTACAGTTCCGACCTATAAGGGCTTACTTCTGTACGCTCTTCTTAATTCCATGGACTGACATAGAGGGTGGTTCGGTTACGGGAAGGGTGTTCGAAGCATCAGGGTGTTGTGTCACAAGAAAAAGTTGGGAAGCCCATGAGCTGTTCAATAATCTTTTCTTGCTTCTTGTGCTTTGAGGCTTTCCCTGCCTTACGTCCCCATTATTAAAACTTTCTTATACTCAGGGGATCTCTCAAGTACCAAGTATGCCAGAAAAACTGGCTTTTTTCGGATACATGAAGTTGTAGGCACTACTATAGCATATCGCGGAGGACTTGTCATACCGTATATCAGTCAAGCATATTTAGACTTCACAACTCACCGTGATGCTCATGGCTTCCAGCTGAGTTCAAAGCTACTGCCATTGGCAGCTATCAGCCAGAGCAGGCGACTATGGAAACACCTTGCCTCTTTGCCAACGCCACTCCTCATTTTCATTGCATAGAAGCTGCCACTCTCGTTCCAGAATTAGAGAAACAGAATAGTTCCTAAAAGGTTGTAAAAAGTTTCGCAAGTGTGGCAAATGTCCTAATGACAACGTCATGTCATTAAATTCCCTAATGTTGTTGATACTTATCAAATCATCTCTGCAATAAATTATAGCATATGGGTATGCATGTGACAGTGTCCAGATTGGCAAGGAGACATCATGTGTTTGTGCCCTTGTCAAACTTCGAGCTTCAAGAAGTTCAAGAAGCTGAACAGAATCATGCTGATAAGCATAATGACGTCAGTGGCATCAGCATAGCCGGGAACTCCAGCCTTCATGAGGAAGTTTAATGCATCAGCAACACTGCTGCTCAAGGTCTGTGCGGCGATGTTCACTTTCATGACAGGCTGTAGGAACTCTGTGTGTCAGGTACCGAGTTTATTGGCTAACTTGGGGCCCTTTTTTTGCTGCACGTGATGGATGATGATGAAAAGGTCCCGTTTGGTAAACTGCCCAACGCTATCAATGATCACCTTTAGTTAGGTAAGGCATTGCGAGTCAATTTCAGAAGGTGACGTGCATTAAACACTACATGAACGTTGCAGACGATGGGGTCCACGTTGCTGCAGTGTTCGTTGCCCAGTCACAGTCCAGGAGACTCATAGTCGCAGGGTTCACGCTCGTACAGTCAGAAGTGATGGCATGCTCAACAAAGCCATGTCCACGTGACAAGTCAAGCGCATGCTGGACAAGCCTTCTCTACTCCTCTGCTTCCATGTAGTCAACGAAGAAGGACCGGACAAGGAACTGTCGGCATCTTCTGAGGCTGACCAGCAAGAGGACCAAAGCCTTTGTTGCTAGCTTCCCTGCGTAGTCGATCTCCTGATCCAGTCCGAGGTTCACGAAACCTTGTGCGAAAAAGTGAGAAACTTGACTAGTGTTGATGTCATCAAACATCAGCTGGCAGTCGTGGCCGAGTGGTTAAGGCGTTGGACTTGAAATCCAATGGGGTCTCCCCGCGCAGGTTCGAATCCTGCCGGCTGCGAAGGTTCTTTTGGGCGTTCTTGCTGTGTCTTTGTACAAATCTGCGGTGGCTCCTGTCCTATGACTTGTTGTACTGGGCCCTTGCCGACTTGTGGTCGACAATCCAGAGAATATCCAGACCCCTTCATTGCAACAACATTCCCTGAACAACATAACAACAGGTGTTGCTGGACCTGCGAAAGCCTTGAGCTGCTTTCCGAAGTGCAACAAAGAAGTTACTTAATTGGGGACCTGGAGAGGCAGAATCCTCAAGATGGGGACTCTTTAAGTTCGAACAGGAAAGAGAGCTGGAGGAGCTGGGAGAAAAGCCAAGTTTATCTAACGCACTATTTAGGAGCTACTCTTCTGAAAAGGGCAACGGGCATAAGTCACAGAGAAAGTCGTTTTGCCTCGCAATGGGTTGTGGCCAAGGATCCAGTCAGTACTTTTATTGATTAGTCAGAATGAATAGTGAGAAACTTACCACAAACATAAGGCAACCACAGAAGTAGCACCAGCGCCTGTAGCTGAAGACCCTCTACTAGCTCTCCATCGCCAGAAAGCAGGCAAGCAGGCAGATTTTGAAACTGGCCCAGAAGTACACGGTGTCCCACAGATACGTACCATTTAAAGCTGACTACATTCAGCTCTCACTGGACCGATTTTGAACATTCCTTTTGCCTGTTGTAGGAAACTGATGAGTCAAACTGACATTTCAGAGTTCAAAGTCAATGTAGCATGACCCCCATTCATTATACTACAGCCCGCAAAAGGAATTTTCAAGATTGGTTCGGTAGGAGCTGAGGTATATAATAAATTTGCAATTAAGAGTCGCCCCTGAAAGAGAGCCATTCTTGAATAAGATGGGCACCCTGAATGGTTGTCATTGAAATAGGGCTGCCCTTGAAAGAGAGCCGTAGTAGCTTCCCCAGAGGAATCCACAAGGACAGTGTTGTTGCAGCAGACAAATAATCCACCGGCTCTTGTAAAATCTCGCACGTCAAAGATTGGCTTCGTGACTGGCCGTCTCACATTTTTGCATGCTTTCACAGCAAAATGGAAAATAACACTTCTTCCACAAAGAAATCATACATGCCGGAGTTCAAACTGAAGGTCGTGGCCGGGGCAAAGTGGAGGACCAACAGATTTGCCTCCCGAGCTCACAAAGTTGACGAAAGTCTGGTTCGATGTTGGCGGAAAGATGAGGCCAAGCTCAAGGAGAAGTGCAATGCCCTGCATGAGAGCGCAAAATGCTTCCAGCTTGATGGAGGTGGCAGGAAAGTGAAGGACGACGAAGTGGAGGAGAAGCGCTTTCACTGGGTGTCTGATCGCCGTGAGAAGTTACACGCCACTGTGACGGAAGTTTTCCTGTTACAGTGGCGTGTAGCCAGAAAGGGCATCGGCAAGAAGGCACTCGAGCTGTCTACTGTGGATGGCTTCACTGTGAGCCACGGGTGGACCACGATCTCCATGAAAAGGGACGGTCTTTCCCTTCATCAGAAAACGCGCGCACCAATCGCAGCGTTTGCCCCAGGACTTGGTGCCCAAAGTCATTCAGTTTTTGAGCTTTATGCTAAGAATGACATCCATCTTCCCTACACCGTTGCTGTGGATGAGACTGCAGCGTGGTTCGACTCAGATTCCCAGACCGCGACGAACTCTGGCGAGAAAACCGTCCCTTTAGCCATCTCGGGCCACGAGAAGCTCAGTGTGACAGATGGGAAGAAGAAGTCATTTGTCATTTTCAACGTTGAAAGGCAAGGCCAGAGAGGATCAGAATCTTGGCGTGGACGAACAACGGGTGGGTCAATGATGTCACCATCTCCGACTGGTTGAACGCCATCTTCAATGACACCTCCTTAAACAAGAAGCTCTTGATCTGGAACAGCTTCCGGTAGCACATCTCCGATAGCACCAAGAAGGTTCTGAAGAGGAAGAGGCTGGACACTGCTGTGATCCCTGGCTGCCGCGCTTCCCTTCTTCAGGTACCGATGCCGATGCCATGGAGGCGTACTTTGACGAAGAGGCTTATGTGGAAATGGTCAACAACGTGACCATGACGTTACAAACCACGCAATGCTCTTGCCAATGTTTTTATTTGGGCTGGAAAAGTCGCTACAAAAAAATGGCATTGCGGATGAAAATGCTTTTATGATAATGTTCCTTAGCAACAAAATTTAAAGCGTAACCTTTGTTACTGAATAGAATAACTTTCAACATTTTCTTGAATTTTTCATTCAAGGAGTTCTTCAAGTGAGTCAAATCGAAGGAGTCTTAACTTTTTGGACTCAGTTTGAGTCTCGAAGTTGACTTTTAACTTCGGTCAGTCATGAGTCATTGAATCACAACAATCCCGGAGTAAGCACATCGCTATGCTCTCCTTCAGTTCGCATGACTCGCTATCTCCCATCCCTGACCCTCGTAGCTCTTCTCGCCAATCAGTCTCCAATCTACATCTCCTCGATGACCTCTTTTCCAACCTCTCTCCTTTCTCATGGAGAAGTGGCGATTCTCCATCGACCAGTGCCCAAGCTCTGTCTTTTCCATGTCCACTGGCAGTAGCAGCCGGCAATACTCTGCTTCAAAACGAAGTCACCGACATCCTGGATGTCCCCTTGCAAAACAGTTACCCTTCTGAAAGTGGGTCATTCAGAAACTCCTCACCAGCCTGTCTTCTCTTCCCTCTCTCATTGTGGTGATGGGAGCAAGCCCTTTGTCTACAGGTCGGGCCAAGCAGAGATGATTTTCCAGGACCCCTGGATTCCAGCTCAGCTCAGTCTTCCCTCCACCCCTTTCTGCTCCATGCCAATTCTGCCTCTAGTTCCAACTCTCTGTTGAAGGGCCAAAAAAGATGACTGCCAACCAAGCTAAGTAGCCAAGGCAAGTCATTGGTTGGAAGGGCCAAAATATTAGAGGCTTCTATTTACCCAAAAAATTCTTTTCCCGCGAGTTAGAGTTTAATTAGGCCAGTCGATGTGCCGATAATCTGTACCAGTGAAGCTCCACATTCTTGCATGCATATTGTATTAGACGAAAAAACGAAAATTTTGGGATTTGGCTGAGTGCATCTTAGGTTCCTTACTTAATGCCAATTGGTGAAGACATGGACAAGGTTTTCGAAAAAGAGAAGTAACGAGAAGTCAGCGATGGAGAACCCCAAAGGCTCCCCAGAAGTGTGCGTATAACCGGAGAAACGACAATAGGAGCACTGGGTTATTAAGAAGACCGAGCGGAGGCGAGGCCAGCGGAGGAAACTGGAGGTGATTATTGGTTTCTAATCATAACTTCAACAAGAAGCGTTGGAAGAACCCAGAAAGCCAAGTCAGCGTTAGAAGAAAGTATGGCTAAAACCAGCGAGGAAGACGACGAACTATAACTTGTTCGTCGTGGTCCCTGAAGAGGTCGCAGCGAGTAACAGCGACAACGATTATGCAGCGAATAGCGATCATCAAATGGGAGGAAGAACAGAGATAGCCCAGAGAGAAGGAGGAGGCGATAGATACCAGTTACTTGGGACCAGAGGTCAGACCCACAAATCCCAGTCGAGCGTACAGATGGCGCGGGCGGAAATGGAGAGGGAAACAGTCAGTCCGGATTATACTATGAAGGTCATGCAGGGACCCCAGAGGAACCGGACGGCAGATGGGATGCACCCATGGAAACACACGAGGAAGCCCGCGATCTCAAGGTCGGAGTCGACAACGGACATGGAGAATCCGGAAGTGAAAGAAAGAACAGTGTAGGAAGAACACAGAGGGCCAGAAGACCGGTAAGAACCAACAGAGGGTCACGAAACCTTCTAATCCGAGATATCAAGATCTACGTGTATGATGGAGCGCCAGTAGGATGAGAATGACATCGCTCCCGTTGCGGATAACTCAAGGAGGACCCAAGAATCAAGAAATTGTATTGTATAATCTTTATAATAAAATAGAATGTCTGTTCGTTCGTTTGTTTTTCTCGTGTATTCCGGTTTGGCAGTCGCACTGTTGGACCTGGAGAGCCCAGACTTGGCACGGGACCGTCTCATTGCATGGATCAGGTCCAAAGGACGGTTGGAGGTGGGTTTCAAGATCATTTTGAGGCCCAAAATGTTACTTACCACAAACACAGAGGGGGAGAGTACCAATTGCATGACCTCAAATTTGGCCTGGAATTTTTGCATGTGCGGATGTACACTGGTGTTCAGAAGTATTCACTCACCTGGTGAGAAACTCTTAGAACAGCAATTTTCATGCGATTTCAGCAGCAATGTGCAATTTTCTCTCATTACGTGTGTGCCTCAGACAAACCCGCCATCCCGCTGGACGGGCTTTACCCACCCACCACCCTATTCATCAGGGCCATCTGTTTCTGGAGGTGTTCATATGCCCCTCAGTTCCCAGCATCGTAACTGCCATACTTTTGCAGCTGCCCAAAACCTATTTACACCATTGGAAAGCTTGCAATCTGATGAGCTGAATTTATTTTCTTTACTTTGGATGAAAATTAATATGCGCGGCAGTGGTGACTATATAGTCCATCCATTTTGTTTGTGAACTGTTTTTAACTTCCTTAATACTGTAGCTACACAAATCCTTCTTCAGCCCATTGACAGGAAGCTGTTTTCCACTGAAGCATACCCTTGTGTGGTGTCATATCCAGTCCTTGATGATGGAATTAGGGGAGGATTTCCTGCTAGATGTCTCCTTCCTCTAATTGATCTGGACAGTGATGGCACGGTTGGAAACTGGCCTCCGGCTTCATCATCTACACCTGCTGATGTCACTGCAAGGACACTTCTTGGAGTTGACTGAGAAGACATGCAGTTCATCTTCCTCTCCCTCTTTGCTTCTATGGCTTGGACATCAGCAAGGGCATTGTATGGTTTCCCACCTTAAAATGATATCACTTGTTCTTATGTTGGTTTGGACTCTTGCTTTGCAGTTCATGGCAGAGCACTTCCAGACTGTCTTGTTTTTTTCGTCCATGTCTCGGTGGCAGCCAAAATTCAATGCATCCACCAGCAAAGCCAGGCCTTTCTGACTTGTGATGAATGTTACCACGGGGCAAGATGACAAGTTATGTTGCTGACAGTGCAGTTCCAGGAGAGGGAGCTGAAGGGTTTTGGGGCTTGATGGCGATGTCCCCACATTGCTTATATTGAAGGACTTGTAGGAAGACACTGGTGCTCTGAACTGAGACTGAGACTTGCACGCATACGTGTATGAAACTACCAAGTACGGTACTGACTTGTCCTGAGCGAGCAACATTTTATCCTGGCATCATTTCATCTTGTGACATTTTCAGCACCAACATTCACTACGGCATCACAACAGCCAGCTACATTTTGTCCCCGCACGTAGGAACAATTCTTTATGACGTCACGACGAGTATTCTCCTCTGTGCGCGTTTAGGTCGCGGAGCATCGACATAGAAAATGGGTTACAATCTTTGTACATATGCCCTCTCAGCCAGCAGAAGATGTCGCTTTGTCCCAGAATGCCTTAAAATTAGCCTTGCAGAACTACGGAGAAGTGAGAGCGGGCGCCAATTCTGCATTAAGCACTGTCCATGTTCCCAGTGCTGTTCTTCCACACAAAGCAGCGATTCTTGTTTCAGAAGGACAACACGAGCCTTAGTCACGCCTTCTGGAATGACGATTAAGGGAGTCTTGAGGCCATTGTGGCAAACCCTTGACACTGGCGGGGTGATGGTTAAAAATAAAACTGTCCTAGCTTAGACAGGAATGTCCTCAAGGTTCCTGGCATATAACCGGTCATTTCGGTGGTTCCAGGCCCAGCGAGCGAGGAAAATCTCTTCATTGATCCAGAGGATAGCTGGTCGCAATGCAGCTACGAGTTGAGCCTTGATTTTCGAGCCTTCTGGCCAGCGTTGCCTTGGAAAGTATTTGTCTTCTCTGGAAATTGAAGCACTTTGCCTCTAAACCATATTTAAACACTCTTCTGCGGCTGGTTCTTGACATGTTGTACTCTTTTGATATCTCAGACATGCTGTGGTGGGGGTTCCACTTGAGCTTCTTCCTCATCTTCTCGATGAGCTCTCAGGCCCTCACTTTCCAACCTCTTGGTTTCCGCGCCTTGTCTTTAGTGTTTCCACTGTTATTGAGCCAGGTGATGACGCGAAGAGTCGATGCCTTGATGCCATGGCTCTCTGGCTCTGGCCAGCCTGATGCAATGCCATAGTTTTCTCCGGAACTGATTTCTCGCTTGCCAGTTTGGTACGAAGAGATTTGCAAATTTTATGCCAACATCAACAAAACCAAAGCTTTAGCCTCCCTCTACAGACTTAGTATACATTGGCTAGCTTAGGGATGAGGAAGGGTGGCAAAATTGCCCAAATGTGGAGGCCTTGCTCACAGCCTTTAAGACTGCCTGGGGTAAAATTCTGGCAGACGTCGCACAGAGAACCTGCGCAGAGGCAATGCACTGATTCAAGGCTGCAACTTAAAGAAAGTCCTCTCAGCGGAATGGTTATCTACCCACGACATATATTGTAATCATGACAAATATGACTTTTTTTGACAACACGTAGTTTTCTCTGCCCGGTTTTAGTATGTGGCCAAGCATTAAAGTCCGGACGCTTGACCTCATTGTAGCAGTTACGTAGGTTAAAGCCTGGGTATTGCAGGCTCCTAGTGAGGGCAGTGCATTGACGATCCCTCCTGAGACGCACTAGTACTTGCAGTGAGGTGACTTGACGAAGTGGTGTGAACAGCAGCTACGCGCATATAGAGCGGAGTTTCTCTCACTCGTGCACTAGGAAAAGAGTAGATGCGATGCACTCGACTACGCTACGCCAACGACAAAGTAATATTCCATTCGAGGTAGGAGCTCTCAAGCGACGAAAAGATGGCCGGAGGAATGGGTCCGCGTGGCCTTTTGTAGTCAAAGTCGTCCGGAATGGGCACTTCCGCTATAACGATACATTTTTGTCGCCAGAATTGCTCCCAGTGTTGACCTGAATCGATGAAATCATCGACCATTTTGTCACCTGAATATGCCCAAAAGTCCGCCTAAAATGCTGCAGCCTCCTTATGACGCTGAAGAGATCGTCCCCAAAGAATCACAGTGGCAGAGCTGCTCTTGCTCCTAATCCCCCTTCTTTTTCTTACGTGCCACGGGAAATTTTCTTCCTCTGGCGCATATTTTTCGACAAGGAGGCTTTTTTCGTCCTTGGTTCCCTCTCGCTTGGTTGAGCGCGTCAGCGGCTTCTGCGTCCTCCCCCTCTTTTCCCTGTGGGTGGGGAAAAAGAAAAAGTTGGAGCCTTCCGAAAGTATGGGAAAAAAGGAGAAACCCGTGCACGCAAAGGAGTAAAACTTTCGACATTCCGACGAAACTTTCTATGACGAAAGAATTTCGAGAAACTGACGACGGAGAAATGACGCATTCAAATCGGAGATACTCGTTCACTGTCATTTATTGAGGAAAAAGAGGAAAAATCTTGTAAAGTCACTTCTCGGTGTGTGTTTTTTTCTTTTTCGGTGTCACTGGTACGAATGGGAATTGTCAAGGAACAGCAGCAGTTGATCTAAGTGTTCGAAACTGTCGACGATCGCGACCTCGGCGAACGTGAACACTTTAATCTCATCGTGACTCCGTCCGACGTTGGTCTTCTTTAGAGTTCAGAGACCGGAATTGAGGTGAAAGCTCTCCCATCTTTGGTTGACATGAAATAGTCGTCGTCCTCGCAGAACGAGGACTTCGTGTTCACCGTGCTGTACAAGTCGCCGCCGTTGCTGCAGTGCGGCCGTCGCGTGTTGGCCTGAAGCGGCCGGTGGAACTCGAATTCGCCACCGCCGCAGATGGTGATTCCCGCCGCAGAGGACGACGAGGAGGAAGCGTTGGCAGTGGGCGGCAGCGGTGGAAGGGCGTACACGTGACGGTGCGGGATGAAGCTGCCACTGACGCCTACGTCACCGTCGACGCCTACGTCGACATCGGTACCTACGTCGACGCTGACACCGCCTCCGCCAACGGGACGCAGTTGACTTGGCGTCGGGTAGTAGTGGTGGTAGTGTTGGCCCGACTTAGGTCGCTTGCTATTATGCGATTTTCCTATAAAACAAAAGGAATTCAGTAAAGTCTTCACATACATACTGACTTACTGCAATGAACTCGGATAAAGTCGCAGCTTTGGGCAAGGAGGTTTGACTATTACCGGAATATTCTTATCAACTGTGGTCTAGCTTAAAATACTTACTAGAATCGTATGTCGCGGACTTTCTGTCTCTTTTTCTGTCTCCCTTTCTGTCTCCTTTTCTGCCTCCTTTTCTGCTCCTTCCTATGTCTGACCAGTGTCTTCTGTTGTCCCTTTATGAGGGATTGTTGTGGAGGGAAAATCT
>JAAUXU010095549.1_pt1 | contig 81054 bp, 99 predicted proteins | sample 7278151 | NCBI WGS metagenome assembly JAAUXU01 (sample SAMN14350113, study PRJNA611818) | marine sediment metagenome | isolation source: surface marine sediment (1.8m) | place: French Polynesia: Moorea | collected 2018-08 | reverse complement strand
ATCGTCACCAAACTCGGTCTGCAGATGCTACACATCACAAGCTTGAAACTGATCCCGCCACACCTTACATTTGAGGCCGTTTTGAGGCCGAAATCGAGGTCCAAAGTTCCCTTTACTACATTATTACACAGACCATAGATGGCCCTGCAATAGGTATAGGTCAGCCTCTTGGGAATACCAGTTTTGTCAGCAGGCATCTATGGCAAGAGGAGGGGAGAGAAGAAGGTCAGTAGGGGTGGACATTGAGCCAGGAAGACCAGGCAAGCCAATATGAGGCTTGACCCGGAGACGCATGGCTTGCTGCTATCACTAAGCCAAGGAGAAGAGAGGGAGTGAAGAGTGTCCGGATTAGTCAGTTTCAAAAGAGAAAACAAAATGGATCCGATCCGGGTGCAAAGTGAATGTCAAGTGCGAGATCAGCTTCGAGTCGAGGCAAGACCAGCTTCGTGTTGAGTGCAAAGCGCGTACTGAGCGCAAAACACGTGTTGAGCTACGGTCGAGTCTGTGGTGGGCAGGATTGCGGCAAGTCTTATAAGAACCCGAGCAATGCCGGGCACCTCTGCTAGTAGTATCTAAAAAGCAAACGTACCTGCATTCTCATCTTGCCAAGGGGACAAGACACGGAAACCTTGAGGGAGGTTGTGGCCACCTCGTCGTCGTCGTTCAACTTCTCCACGATGAGACCACGCGTGAAGTCGGGGTTTCTAGTCCCTTTCTTTTTCAACCGCTCCAGCAGGTCCGCTGAGGTGAGTTTCATGACGAGCCAAATTCCCACGACCCAACTGCAAAGGGAACCATGACAAGAGCAACAGCAAGCAACGCGGGCAACTCAGCTCTGCTCACCCTTTGCCGTACTCAGCCGCCCACTTGATGTTGACGTTGTTAGGTAGAATTGGACTGAGCTTGCACAAGTGCGTGATGTTGACGGGCCGAGGCGGCCTCCTCGGCTCCACTCCCGGCTTATTGGTAGGGATGGGGTTGGGTAGCGTCGCGCCCTTGCCGTTAACAAACACTTGCACGCTTGGAGGGAACTCGTCGGACATCTCCTTGCTGGGCTCCAGAGTCAACTGGCAGAAGCGTATTTGGACCTGAAATGAGAGGACAGCAGCTGCAATAATTCTTGAACTCTCTTGACAGAAGATCCCCTCGGCTATACTGCTCTGGTTGATGAGAGGTCAACCAGACCAATCGGAGCTCCCGACATACACAGACTATCTTTGGTGACATCCGCTAGCTGTCGCTAATAGCTGCCGTTGTGTGGTATTCGGCCAACAGATTCTTGTACAATCAGACATTGGAACGGATGACACGACGATGACGCAGTCTCCATGGGAAGAGGGACAAGCAGACGTACATGATGATCATCCAAAGGGAAACTGCTCAAAGACTTTCGCACGCTACCTCCTCATAGGGCGGCAATCTTGCCAATGACCCCGATCATCTCGGTGACCCCGATGAATTCATTGTCTCTGGTGTTGGGGACCCCACAGAGCTTCTAGGCGTCATCGACACAGTCTTCCGCCACAGATGATGGGTGGTGAGGCACTACCCGATGTGCATGTTGCGGACGTCCGCGGTGCATAAAGGGTGCTTTTTCAGTTCCGGGACTGCCAGTTGTCTTGGTTTACGTCCAAATGCAGTATTCAGTTCAGTTCTACGTACGTGCGAAGAGTCAAGGAACGCGGCCAGGCCAGAGGAAACGCCTTCCGCGCCCGCGCCCTCCTAGGCGAATTCCGCGACTACCTATGCGATTTCCAACCACACCTTAAGCTATCACGCCTGGTAAGGCGAAATCCATCCCGAAGATTCATTTCACAGAAACCTGGTACGACCCCAACTGCGTTGCAGACACGAACGCCGCGTGCATCCCCAAGCAGCGATGGTGTGGGCGAAAAGGTCCTTACTGACTAAAGACTCTGGGTCCACAGCAGAACAAAATGACAAGATCGCTCTTACTGATCAGAACGGTCAAGGTCCACAAGTAGCGCTGAACCATACCGGTCTGGTCCTGCATGCTGTCAACACGACAGGGATGTCACTGAACATAACGAGGAGCAAGCAGAATCCATTCTACGTCAAGAGCACGACGTTTGAACAATGCAGAAAGATAGAGAAGATGCTCAAGTATGTATGCAAGAAAACCTAAAGAACAGAGTGAAGTGACCTTGACGAGGGTTGATCCTCAGCTACCCTCGGTAATATCATGGCTGTGACTGAGAGAGTCAAAGGTCGAGAGTCCAATACCAAGTCCCTCACTTTGGAAAAGGCCTCATCAGGCCAACAGCAACAGAGCAATCAGCGTCGGCAGGAAAAATGTCGACCGTCCAGAAGGTGAAGTCCTTAAGAATCGTCATCCTCGTCAAAGTGAGTCCTTGTCAAGGGAGTCAGGGAGTGCTCGTTCACAAGGGTGACGTGCAGAAAGCGTCACTAGAACGGGCGAGCTTGCAAAATGTCGCAGATCATGGAGTCGTGATACTCTCCACAACAGACACAAGACGAGAGGCTCTTAGGAGGAGCCAGACCGTGAAGGTCATCTTCACAGACTAAGAATATATTCATTTAGTCCAGCTTACCTGGTACAGGTACTCGTTAAGGCCGAGGGAGATGTCTCTGTTCGATGCTATGTCCGTTGCCTGCTGCGGCGTGAGGAAGAACTGGAATTGAGCCTCTTGGACACGGGTGTTGCCTTGCGCCAGCAGGGACGCTGGTCGGAGGAGTTCGCCGTGGACGTCGTAGAAAGGTAATTTCACCAGCTTGACTTCTGGGTGAACAGGCACGGAGCGCGGAGGGACCACAGCGGCCGCCGCAGAAGCTGCCGCCAGTTGCTGCGACATGGAGTACTGCGGCGTTGCCGCAGCAGTGCTCCCATACAGGGAGAAGTTCCCCGCGGAGCCCGTCCCGGCGGCAGTGCCCGTGGTAAAGGGGTTTCTGCCCTGGAGACTGCCGAGAGCGGCTCCGCTATACATAGACATATAGGGATTGTAGGGATTGAGTCCGGGATAACCGAGCGGAGCCTCGCCGCTGCCACTACCTCCTTGGTTCATCATTGCTGCTTGACTCTGCTGCGAAGCCTTGTAGAGCTCTTTGATCTTGGCTTGCATAGGCGTCGAACGAATCTTGACCAAGTCTAGCGCGCGCGCCTGGAGCTCATGCTTTTTGCCGTTTTTGTTGCGCCCGGCGAAACCTGAAGGTCAGCGATGAGAACATGTCACGGTGGAAAGTTCGACGGTCCTCACCTAATAGCATCTGGAGCTCAGACACCCTGAACGTCATGATCATATTTCTCAGAAGGTCCTGCTGATCTCCGCCGCTGCTCATCTTGAGGCCCTCTAGCTCCTCGGAGGCGGCAGCTGCGATCAGCGGGATACATCACCGCGACGACGGAGAACACGCGAAGGCGGCCAGGATGGGGCGAGCGGACGTGGAGTCAACGGTGCAGTTGACGGAACGATCGCAGCATAGGACGGTTCCGCCGACGCCTCGGGAACGGATTTTCGACTGGGAACGAACCGTTTTTGGTCGCTTCTTTCCTCCGGAACGAGATCTCGTTGTCTCTCTCAGTCTCAGCCACTCTCCTTCCTCGTTGTGCAGGCGAGACTCAGCCAGCGCGCCAATCACGATGGCCACGATGGCCGGCAGCTGCCGGCCACAGTGCAGCCACCGGGAAGAGCTTGTGACCAGAACATTTGGGGACAAACTGCGCACAGAACAACGAGGTCGAGAGGGACCGCGTGAGCGCTGCACAAACATGTCTAACAAGCAGACAAGTAGTTGCTGGCCTCCTTGGAGACGATGACGTTGACAGCAGTCTTGTCATTGTCGGCGTCATCATCCAGTTTTTGGCTAGGCTTTAATCGGTACTCGCAACACCTAATTACCTGCTATTGAGCATATTTGATTTACAAACAATGAATATGCATCAAAGTAAGTCTGTATCTGTATCAAAGTCTGTATCTTATACAAACAGACCTGCAAAACAGGCAAAATCTGCATGCAATATGCTACTAGCATATTTATTAACATCACATTTTTGCTCGCAGAGTTGAAATGATGACCCAAGTATCACTACTGCTAGCTTCACTCGCCTTTGTACGCGTTTGCCTTGTGCTTGGGCTCAAAGGAGAAGTTCTCGGGCACCTTGCCCAAGAACATTTCGCTGATCTTGACCCAGTCGGAGCAACTTGCACTGGAGAGTAGCGTTTCGAGGTCATCACGGCCGCGATACCGCGGCGGCACCCGTTGGTTAATCTTTTGAGGCGGGCTCTCCAGGACACCTACGGGCACGTAGCGGTGCAGGAACGACAGCCATTCTAACAGGAACCGCCTCGTCGTCTCCACCCCCTTGTCGTCGGAGCCCCAGTGCTCGAGTCCGAACCATGCGTAGTCCCTGATGAGATCGAGGCGCTCGCGGGCGCTGATGTCCCAGTGACGGCGCTCCTTGATCTCTGTGAACACCCAGGGCTTGATGAGCGCGCCGCGCGCGATCATGACCCCGGCGGCATCGGGGCAGCGTGTGCGAGCGCTGTCGTAGTCCTCGTAGGAAAGGATGTCGCCGTTCCCGAATAGCGGCATGGGCGAGGCGGCTAGCGCGCACTCCTCTGTGTAGTCCCAGTCGGCCAGGCGCGTGTAGCGCTGCTCGCGTGAGCGCCCATGCAAAGTGACCATCTGCGCACCCCAGTCACGCACAAGTGGAATAAGATCATGAGCGATCCGCTTATCGGAATAGACGCCAGTCCTCATCTTCACCGTTAGCGGCCTGGACAGAGAGAGGAAAGGAAATACCATCAGTATCAGCTTCCTTTTCTACGTAGACACTGCTTACGTACCTGGTGAGGATCTTGGACATGGCCTTGATCATGACCTCCAGGGGCTTTTTTCTGGCCATGAGCCCAGAACCCATTCCACGCTTGTATACTAGGTCAATGGGGCAGCCTAAGTTGATGTCGACAAAGTCACAGTCGACATGTTCTTCCACCAACTGCGCGGCTCGAGCCATCTGCTGTGGACTGCCTCCGCACAGCTGCACGCCGAAGAGGTCCTCGCTGCAATGCCGCTGCACCAACGCCCACTCCGGCCCGTGGCCTTGCAATAGTGGGAGCGCCATGGCCATCTCGCCGCACGTCACGTCGGCCCCAAGACTTTTGCAGATACGCCGAAAAGGTAAGTTTCCCACTGTCGTTAGAGGCGCCAGGTACAGCTTATTGCGCCAATCTATCACTCGCTTCTCGTCTCTAACATCGCTCTTGGCGTCCTCCTCGATCTTGCAACGCTTTTTCTCTGGAGACGGGGTTGCGGCCTCCTCTTTGGCGTTCTCTCGCTCCTCGAAAGTCTTCTCAACAAGAGCATCGCAGGCAGAGAAGTCAGCCTGCTTCTTCCACAACAAGCGCTGTAGCTCCTTGCTGAGGTGGTTGGACTCTTCCGGCTTGTTCCGCTCGGTATGAATAACCTTGTTCCTGACGACGCCGTCACTGCCCCTGATGAGGTGACCCTCGCCGAACCTGCAGGTAACTCCCCGTGAACACACACCTAGAGCCTTAAACACAGGACACTCCTTGTCCAAGTCGGCACCCTTCTTATTGTCCAAGTAGTCGTTGACATCGTGCAAGTACTGACAGTTCGGAAACAGGCACACCGGTGGGTCCTTGGCCTCCTGGCGAACGTCGGTAAACACTGGACAAAGACGCTTAGATCGGTCAAACTTAACTGGCGGAGGACGACTCTTGTTCTGTCCCCTGCCCTTCTTTTTCTTTTGCTTCATCCCGCCGTTGTGATCTTGGGGGGCATCCCCGCTGGCCTTGACGGCGGGCAGCAAGAACTCCTCCTTAACCGAAAGGCCGTCGCTGCAGGAATGACCTTTAGGCTCCGTGGAATCAGTGACGGAAGCCGACGCCATTACTTCCACCAAAGCCATCGCCAAGAACAAGTTCGACGCCGACAACAACGAGGACACGAGGTTGAAACTTCTTTGTAAACAAACCGTCAGAGCTACCAGTTTCGAGAGCTGCGAGCATGGTTGACCTGCTAAGTGTTTGCAAATGTTGTGGCAACTATGCAAGTTCGAGCAAAATAACAGTAACATCTCTTGTGCGCTTCATCAGAGCTGTCGACAGAGTCATCGTTTGCATTCATAGCACTTGGTGGAAGCGAATGAGGACGTCTTCGAGTTGTCCAACCTCTGCCCTGTCCAGCTGGGAGATCTCTGCTTCATGTCCCCGACCACTTGGAGCGCTGTCGTCGACCCCTGCACAGATGGCTTCCGTGGATTCTACGTAGTGTTCTGTGAGTCGACCGAGTCACTGAATGATTCAGCTGTTGCTCAGGCGTAGGAAGGACCTGGGCCTTTGGGCCTTCGGCATCACAAACTGAACAGCGGCCGTCATGCCCACGTTCGTGTACGACCTTCCTTATGGAGTGCGTTCTGACCTGGTGGCGTCGCTTGACGAGGGCGATTCCTGGCGGGAGCTGGCAGGGCAGAGGTTAGGGTACTCCAATCTGGAGTTGCACAGGTTCTCGGACTCTCGCTACAAGGCGGGCAGCTCGCCCTCGGAGGCGCTACTGACGCACTGGGGACAGCGAAATGGCACCGTGGAAGAGCTCTTTAAGCACCTGCACGCGCTCGCCTTGTACAGGTGCATGGACGTCATCAAAAGCTGCGTACCCCCGTCCATGCACATCTACCTGCAGCAGCGGGAGTCGCCCCGGCAGGACAACTTAGGCCATGTTGGGAGGCAACGAGGTCCGCCGCCGCCCCTGCCGGCTGAACGATCTTACCAGAACAGGAAGGTTCATCTGAAGGATAACTTGGACCTTGGCGGAGACTGTGGACGCAAGATCGCAGACAAGGACTTGGAGCTGGTAGATTCCGATTTCTTTGGAGCCACGACGGAGGAAGTCCTTGGCCCTGAGGGACATAATCAGACTGCGCTAAAAGCGATCGCTGTGGTCACGCCTGATCCTATTACAAACTTGGTGCCACCACTGCCATCTGGTCAGGGTGACCCTTCTCCCAATACCCAGTTGCTTCAATCCTCGTCGGCATTGAGAGGTCGTAGCGAGAACAATTCTTCGCTGAGTCGCTTGCGGAAGAGGTCTGGAGTGCCGCTGCCTGGTGATGACGACTTCCTCATCAACAACTTCCCATTTCATGTGCTGCAGCAGGCCTGCTCCAATTTTGATCGGGAAGCTCCCGGAGTGTTATTGGGTCACGGAGGATTTGGGGAGGTCTTTCGAGGCAAGCTAAATGGACAGGACGTGGCCATCAAGCGCATCCTGGAAGAGAAGCGCTTCAACCTTGGCAGTGACGCATACCAACGCTGCATCAATCAGGCTATCACGGAGCTACTGACACTGCACCGCTTCCCCGCGGAGAACGTGCTTCCCCTGCTGGCCATCAGTTTCGACCCGTCCTTCCAAACCGATCCGTGTCTGGTCTATCAGCTCATGCCCAATGGATCTGTGGCTGATCGACTACGCAGACGTCAGGGCACTGCTCCGCTCACCTGGCAGCAGCGTGCCAACATCGCGCTGGGTACCGCCCGAGGACTGAGGCACTTGCACGCTAACAACGTCATACATGGGGACATCAAAAGCGGAAATATTTTACTTGACAAGCATTTCGAGCCCAAGATTGGCGACTTCGGATTGGCTCGCGGCGGTCCGGAGAATCGTGACGCCTCTTTCAAAATGGTGAGCATTGTGAACGGCACGCAAGCATACCTGCCCGAGGACTACATCCGCAGCCATCAACTTACAGTAGCTGTTGACACCTTCTGCTACGGCATCTTCATGTTCGAGCTGGTGTCAGCGCGCTCTCCGTCGTTTTCCATTCCTGACTGTCCCGACCACTTGCGACTGAGGGACTTTATGCTGCTGTCAAGCACACCAGATCCTTGGGTAGATGACGGCGTGCCGCCGTCTTTCTGGTCACGGCTGCTTTTCTACGTGGGCAAGGACTGCACACAGCGATCCAGGAGACAGCGACCACCGATGAAGCAGGTCTTGGAAGCTCTGGACAGGCAGTTCCAGCAGCGTTCCCCAGCCCTGGCCTTACAGGTGTACTACGACGAGCAGAACAGGCACAACAGAGGTGACACGGAGGAGTCGGAAGACGTTCCGGCCATTCTTGAGGAAGCCAGCAAAACCCACTCAGCTACCACGTCGGGGCAGTCCAGCGACACAACTACATGTTCCATTATAGACTCTGATATGAGCGAGTCCTCAGTCATGGGATCTGTGACTCATGATGTGAGTGTCTGTGACCCCTCCTTGCCCAACTTGTCTTCTTTTCTCAGCTTCCACAGAGATAGATCTGCTCAAGGTTGTGATGCAGGCACCCTGATATCTGATGAAGACCTTCCTGACCTTTCACTCTTGCAAGTGACTCGTACTGACGAGACAGATGCGCGACTTCAGCAAGTCGAGGCTGCTGTTAAGCAAGCTGCAGATATTAAGGATGCCTTACGCTAGTCTTATTTCTGGAAAATGACCTGATTTAGTCACCAGAAGTTTTTTACGAGATGAGGAATTTGTGTTACTGGATAAAGAGCCAGCGGGTGTGTCAAATATAAGTTAGTATAGCAGGACCTCGACTTTGTCAACTCCGTCGGCACCAAAAAGTTTACTAGATCGATATTGAAAACTTTCAATATCGGTTGAAAATTGCTTGGGGGCCTCGGTGTCAGGAGAGGAGCCATGTACAGTTTCCGATGATTGCTTGTTTCGAAACGCCCATGACAGCATCTTCATGTCTGTCTGAGCTGAGGCTGAAGGAGGTCACGAGGGTCCTTGCAGGGGATTACGTGAAGGACGCTGCTTAGCGCAGATGGAGGGACTTTGCGCAAAAAGTCTCCAGACTACGATAACATGAAGCTCCCCGGTAGTTGAGGTTTGGCTGGTCGCCGAGCAGCGGGGTGCAGCAGACCTTCTTGCTCAGCTTGACCAACTCCAAAGTTCTCATGTTTCATAGATTAGTTTTATTCTAACCTTAGCAATGCCGCTAACCCCGGCTAGTACATGGATGAAGGAATCACTGGTATCTGCAGTCACAGAGGTATGCGGCATTGGCGCCAAACACGAATCAAGGCACTGTTGTTGGCACTTACACTCAGCCCCAAACAGAACTAAGTCAAGAGCAGTGTTGAACAGTAAGGCTATGTTATATATGCATCTTAAGCCAACAAACGAAACCATATATCTGATTCTGAAAGAGGATCAGTTCACCGTGTCTTTCTCACTTGACCTCAATCACATGGACTTGGCAATGCGATCCTTACTTAAGGCAAGGCATCTTCATAGGGCCATCATATTGTTGACAACTCGAAGTCCGCGTCGGTCAAAGCCTTGGACGCCATCCCTGAGAACGCCATCCGTGCCTCGAACGGACGGATCCTCAAGGAATGATGCTTCAGGAGCACACTCAATTCACAGAACTTTCGTGATCAAGCGTGCCCGCCGACAAGCTGGAGTTCAGATACTGGACGAAGGTGGTTGCCAACTTCTGCACGTTATCAATCGCACGGTTCTTGGCGTATACGATAAACTGACGCTTGATCCTGGCTAGCTGGGCCATGGTCACTTTACTTTCGAGACGAAATTTCTCCTCGGTACCCGGCACCGCTACCTCATCCGAGGCAAGCCCGGACTTCTGGGCCTCCAGGATGGCAGCCACAATGTCTCGCATCACTCTGTCGGCTTCATGCAGGAAGCCAGCCGAAGACAGCGGCTGGCACTGCGTCGACTGGTTGGGTGGTGGTGCACGCCGCAAGTAGACAGCCTCGTAAATTGCCTCCATGTCGAGAGCGCGATCCTTCAGCGCTAAGAAGAGCGGTGCGTCCCACCGGTTGTGAGCCACTGGCGCCTCATACCGCGCGACCAGAGCGTCAAAGACGTCTTTGGAATAGGGTGCGCCGCCGTTTTCGTTAAGAATCCACGCGTCCTGCGGGCTCAGGTCGCAGTGGATCGTGCACTGGGGAGTTTTAGCAGCCTTGCTGGCGCAATAGATCTCATAACGAAACCCCTTGACGTAGTTGAGGCCGTCCACCACGATCAAATGGTCTCTGTGCAGTAACCGAACAGTCTCCGACTTGAGCGAGTCGCGCACCGTCTTTTCTTGCCTGGAGTCAGAGAACACGACGTTTCTGTCCGGACCCACCAGCTCGTTCTCACTCACTATTAACACCGTCTTCCCCTTCTCCTGCTCGAAGAAGTTCTTAACCTCGGCAGCGACCCGACTTTTACCGCTGCTAGGGTATCCGGTCAGCACGACCAGCGGCATCTTCTCCGTGGTTATCGTGAGTGACTTGACCTCGACTCGTGCTGTTTCTGCAGTGTTTTCATCGTCCTTTGAAGTTGTCACAACATTCAGAGTTGCCAAAGAGCTCAGGTCACTCTGACGCAACCTCATTGCTCCATCCTCGGACACCAGTGAGGCCAGCAGAATGACGAGGCTCCCCGTCTTACCCTCGCTATTCTGTCCTCTGTCCTCCGTCCTCCCCTTGATGTCAGTCCTCAGTCTGTGCAATGACTGTGTCAGTCATTGGTCAGCTATATCCTTGCCCATGCACACCCTGCCAACTCTGATGCAGCTGTGCTCAGTCAAGAGTGAGTAAACAACTGCAGTGTTCGCTTAGCGCCCGTCGGCTTCACAATGGACACGGCTTGGGACGTCGACAAGTATTATGACCCCCACGAGCCTTCGCACCACTGGGAGCTCAGGAGGAAGTTCATCGTGCAGAACAAGGACAGGTATCCCGAAGAAAGGCTCGTCTGCCTGGCCAGGACCTTCGCCAACATGGAATTCCTCGGCTGCAGGTAAAGTTAGATCAAGCTGTTCTCCTTTTCATAGCAACGTCATCGAAAGGCGACCGATTTTCTGCGGTCGATAGCGGGTTGAAGCCGTAGAGGTCGATTAATGGGACTTCTGCTGACGACCGCGATGTGTCGTCCGCCAACATAGTCCAGACGTCGTAGACTGCCGACGATGGCGACCGGCGCAGCGGTGCCGTCGCATGTGACAGTTATTTCGTGTTCATGGCATGGTCGCCATGCTCCTGGCACTCGTTATTCACTCAACTCCCTAATCAAGTCATTGTTCGTTTTGAGTTCAAGTAGAGAAGTTGAAGTTGGCGCCTTTACTTCTTGGTGAAACTGAATCTTGGCGGGGTCTTGGCCTTTATTGTCATTTTGGTCGCTCCTTGGCGTGGCATCACCTGCTGGCACAACGTCTCCATTGTTCACTCTCTCTCTCTTGGTTATGCCCTACATGACCTGTTCCAGCCTCCCTGCCAACTCCTTCTCAGTCAGTCCCCACGTCTTCTTGTTCTCGCAGGTGAGGAGGAAAAGGACTGGGAGCAGAATAGAGAGGATGATTATAATTGCCAAAATGGAAGAAGAGAAGCTGGACGTTGCCTTGCTGTAGGTGGAAGCGATGCGATCGTCGTAGGTGGCGTCACTTTGCGAGCGGTCCCGCCGATGACAACGGCTTTATCCAAGTCTTGAATGGAGCTCAGCATCATGTTGGTCTCAGCGGCGATTGTTTCACGTTTCTCTTTCTTTCAGGTACCCCAAGCAGACTATGGACCTCGTAGAGGACCTTGCGTTCGGGGTGGTTCAGGAGTACAGAGAGCAACAGAAGAACAGACTCAAGAGGACATTTGTATCCGGAAGCACAGCCGCAGGAGACCGAGTCAACAGAGGCAAAAAGCGCAAAGTTCCTTAGCAGTAGTAGATAATGCTTGATGATAGCGAATTGTCGACATCATGCAACGATTAGAAGCGTCCAACTGCCATGGACATCTCAATAAAGTCTGGATTCCTCACCAAACCATAGATGTCGTGTCTCGAGATCATTATTCTCTGACTACGAGCAAGGTCCGACTCTTTCTATCCTCTTCCAGGTCAGAAGAGGAAGGGCGGCTCTAGCGATGCGCCGGTGCCGTCTAAAAAGTCACCGAGTGCGTTCTTTGTTCCGGCTTCTTCTTCGTCAGAAGCAGATCAGAGGCGGCAACTGTCTACTCCGGCCGCTGGTCCTCAAGACCATGACTCCCTCTCTCCGTCCAATGCCGTTCCAGCCCCTGAGAAGAGCTCCGTCTATGAGAGGATCAATCCCCCACTGCAACGCCGTCTTGATGCTAGCGACCCTCTGTCATCCTTTGTGCTCGCCGAGTTGGAATGGTGCGACGACACCGAGCACCCCTGCAACTTGCTCAACAGATCCGCGGGCTTATGCAAGATGTCCTGCCAGTGGGAGTACCGCCCTCACCCTGCAGGACATCTGTGTTCCATCAAAGTCGACTGCTATCAGGTACATTCGACTTACACATCAAGTCTTACGTGACTTACTCCGTCTGTAACGCCCACGAAGGCATGAATACGATGGATGCACAGTAGGGGGGTCACTCACTGCAGTTCCGACTGATGTAGAAACTAAGGTCCTACACATCACACATGTCATCAATACCAGCAAGTATTGTCAGTGCAAAAGCATCTTCCGCAACTGACCTTCAGAATATGAGTGACCCCTTGGCCAGCAAAGCTTACATATGACTTCCACTTGCAGGTGTCGAGTGCTACCGCTTGGAGCAAGAACGAGGCTCGAGACGCGGCGGCGCGCAAGGCAGTGGACACCTTGCGGAAACGCTGCTACACCGTGAGGGTCAAGAACAAGTACATGTCGGACGGCACGGTGATCGACTCCAAACTGACAGGGGAGGGATCTAAGTCCGATAGCAAAAACGAGATCGGGAGCGGCAACGTTGGTTACAAGTTGCTCAAGATGATGGGCTGGAGCGGTGGCGGGTTGGGCAAGGGCGGCTCCGGTATTTCGGAGCCCATCACAGCGGAGTCATTCAACAACCGCCAAGGCCTCGGCGCTGGCGGCATCGTAGACCGAAACTTCAAGAAGAGGGTCCGCAAGCTCATCGAGGAGTACGCAACCAGTGCCAATCCCTACGACTTGGTCTTCACTACTGGCTTTTCCAACGACCAAAGGAAGGAAATGCACATGTGCGTGTAACTATTAGCTGAGACCCATGTCCTCACCAGCAGGTTTAACATTAGTGCTCTTGATGACGTTTCAGGATCGCCAAGCGGTTGGGCTTGAAGAGCAAGAGCTTCGGCAAAGAGGAGGAGCGCTTTTTGACCATCTCTCGAAAGACGAGCAGTCAGGAGCTTATCAGAGACTTGCTAGACCAAGGAGGGTCAACTGATCGCTACGACTTGATCGCGCCCCGCGTGGATGACAGTGAGGAGCCTCTTCAGGAAGTCCAGGCTTTGCAGCACTGGGTCTGAGATCCACACCCGGGTACAGAGAAGCGTCCTCACGCTCCTTGACGCAACTGTGGAGACAGTGATGTCGTGACATTTCGTCGATCCACGCTTACTCGTCCCCAACAAGTCTGTCAAGTTCTCCCTATGCCCATGAGTAAGCGATCTGGTCGCACCCAAACACTTCTGTAGAGATGTATGCCTTGTGCTTCGAAAAAGTGTAAAGATTATGAAAACTGATCCTTGTATCCAATGATCCTTACATCTGTTAGCAATGCCTTAAATGCAGTGCATATTGGCATATTTTTGTGTTTTCATTCATGATTTAATAACGTAAAATGTCCTGCATTCCTTGTTCTCTGCATGTATTGTTGGTTAGCTACGCTGTATAAGTTAACTCTTACACCAAGTCGTGACGGCCTTCTTGACGTTTCGACGCCGAAGTACTTAACGTGACAGTTGTGGTCCTCGGAGTCTTGTCTTTCCACCTGCCGGTCGAGACCGGCGCCGACGACCGAGTCACTACTCTCTCTTGCCGTAGCTGGCGGTAGAAGGGTAAGACAGGCACAGCAAGAAGCACGTAGAGCAGGGTACCAATGATGATGACCGAATGCATCTGGCTGAGGGACTCCGGCGATTTCTTCACGTAGTCCTGGTAGAACAGCCAGCACCACTGCCCGATCACCACGGTGGCAGCACCCACGGCCCAGGCGGACAGCCAGCATCTACATGATACAGGGTTGTTAGGCCTTCGGTGGAGACCATTGCATGAAAACGTACCTGCTTTGAACGAATGACCCGTGGGCGAGCGACAGCGCCGCCGTGAAGGCGAGCACTCCAAAGCTGATGTCCAGGTACCGAGCCATGAGGAGATCTGTGGCATCAGACGCTGTCAGAGACAGGACGTACAACTGCAGGGCGATCCAGGAGAAGCCTGCAAAGGCTGACACGCCTCCCAGAGTGATGCAGTAGGTCTGCAGCAAGAACTTCACCCGCGAGGACATCATGGCCGATCTTGCAGCAGACTGTGAAGCTGCTACTCGGATCTTCCTCGCTGCACATGTACCTGTCCTGATTGCGTGTGTGTGATGGACGACACTACCAAGACATGGGTCGAGAGCGGCTGTTGCGAAGACTCGACGAAGGCCGCCGCTGCCACCATGAATGCTCTTTCTGCGTGTGCATCAACAGCGCGAACTTGACAGAGAGGAGAGTTTCCTTTCCCTCCTCCACGAGAGGTAGGCCATGTAGGCAGCAGGAGCCAAGAAGGAGAGAAAGGCCTCGTCTGCCCTTTCCACTTGAGCGTGAAAGATCTCGACAGATCTGAGGCCGCCAGCAGGATCTTGCATGTCTCGGTCAACTTGATACTTTTAGCAAAATCCAAGGACGTCGTCCTTCACGCCCACGGACATCGCCTTCTTGTCATGACAGAAAGATGACATCGCATTGTTCTTTAACTCGCGTGTCTTATTGACTACGAGCCTACGGTGCTTTCTGCGTCCCGGACTGCAGCCGTTGGTCCGGACTGAAGACCGTGTGTAGCACTATAAAAGATTTGGACAGAGTTCAACCAAAAACGGCAGGTTTTTTATTGTCCTCACTCACCACCCATCGAAAAATTTTGCAAAAACAACATTTATTCACTCAGCATTTGCAAATGTGTGCCGAGGTCTCCTTCTTGTCGACCTCGGCCAGGGAAGTGCATGATCTCGTGAGCCCGGCACAAGATGGACGAGACCAGCATGATCAGCACGAGCTTTTACCCAGTCTTCGTGATGAAGGGGCTGCCAGGGGAAATTTAGAAACATCAGCTACAGCAAAATTTTGCACATTGACCAATGAAGTCTCAGTCTTCTAAAAGTGCCCGAGCAATGAGTGGCAGTTTGAAGAGGAGGACGCAAAATGTGACCGGACTCCCTCTGTCGCCATCAAGGCCTAAACATTCCTGCAAAAGCAACCTTTTGCACACACAGATTGAAGCAAATTTCCCAAAAGCACAACATTTCTAAGCTCTCGCAAATGTTCGCACTTTCTGTCTATATCGCCACATGTTGCGATTTGCAGGTGTCCATTGCAAAAAATCTGCAAAGAGACAAATAAGGTTTTCGTCCTTCCTTCTTTCTTAGGTCACTTTTTCAACCATGCGTGTAAGATGACCACTTGTCTCTGGATTGACCTTTCCAGCAATATGAGCAAGGGCATCTCTGCACTCCGGATCTTTGGCCAGGTTCTCCTACCTGAGTTCTCCTAGTTTTAGATCCCAGCCCTCCTCTAGGATAGTTCCTTTAGTTCGTTGCTGAGCTTCAAGCCTTGGCTGAATGGACTCTTCGCTGCCTTGGTCCTGATGGGCTGACGGATCGCAGATCTGACCTATCAAGATCTTGGGTGTCGGAGACGACTCACATAGCATTGAAGTCGGGAACCACCAAGGAGAAAGTGGAGAAGAAGTGACCTTGTTCAAGACACATCTGACATCATCTGAGGTGTTGTCAGACTCGGATGCTGGCTTTTCACTCCTGGACTGCGTCACAACCTGAGCAATGTTGGACAACTTAATTCCTGTCAGTTTCCGCGCCACGATCTCCTCCAGAAGACAAATCTGAGACTGCTCTTACAATGCATGCACCACGCACAAGAGTTTGAGCCTCCTGAACGCCGCAGTCGGTCAGGAGAAAGTGATTTGTATATCCGAGGTGGAGACTTTGCAGAGGGGGCTCATGACTTGTACTTCAGGCTCCAGACGTCAGCACGGCTGGGCCATGAGGAGACGGGCCGCGGTGATCTAGTCTTAGAAGACGACGAAGGAAACGGTCGTCTCAACCAAGCGGAGACAACAACGACGTCGTCGTCCACTCACCGGTCTTGCTCACCTTCATCGAGCTTCGTCGCCGATTCACTTACTTCGTCCTTTTCGCGGGTTCAAGCCCAGGCTTGGTCTCGAAACCAGCTTGACTTTGAGGGAGGCTTGAAGACGTTTGAAGCTGAACAAAAGCTGGATGAAGGATTTCAAAGATCCGAAGAACGCAAAAGTCCCCAAAGAGTTAGTTCTTCGTGCTTCAAGAGTTCTCTACAGTTTCGCGGCTTCATGCACATCTTTACCATCACCTACACGAACTTAGTTACTAAAGGACTCTCGACCCAACGTCCATGTGCTTGCTGGAAGAAATACATGTATGTATTTATCTTGTACCGATTGTACTAATAAATTTATGCATCTGATATAATCTCAACATCGAGTGACATCTTCCTTTAGACACCAAGAAGTGTACGTGGTACATCAAATCTGTCTATGCAGAATTACTCTCATAAATCCGACTCTCCTGACCTAATTTCTTCGTGCTCTCCTGCTTCGATGACGCCCGTTCTGGCGCTTGCGCGGCAGCCGCACCTCGTCGAAGGACAGCAGGTTGAGGCACTGGTCCAGGGCCACGTAGAGGTTTGCACGGTCGAACGCCACACTATAGACAGGGCTGGACTGGCCAGCACGTGCGTGACTGGCGTAAAACATGTTGACTGGCGCTGTCTGACGCATGTCCCACAGGCGGACGAGTCCATGGCGAGCGGTGCCGCACACCAGGGTCGTCGCGCCGTCGGTGCTGAAGCAGTACACGGCCTCGTCGAACGGCTCCTCCCATGCTCTGAGCAAATAGACGAATCGCGTGACAAAGGCAGAATCATAATTCAAAGTAGCCACGCACGCGTCTCACCTCACGCACTGACCAATCCTCGCGTCCCAGAGCCTCGTGAAGGTGTCATGCCCACACGACAGGAAGGTTTCGGGCGTGATCCACTGCAGCTCCAACACTGCCGCCCCTTTCCTCAGCATGTCCCGCCCCATGGGCTGGAGTGTGGAGGACGAAAGACTAAGCATGTGCAGAGCCGGGATTCCGCCCAGTCCGGCTGAACCAACCACCACCTTCTCTTGGCAAGGGTCGACTGCCACGGACCAGACGCGGTCGCCCAAGTTGACTGTGCTGGACAGCGCAGGCAGTGACGACGCCGACGCCTGATCAAGGTGAACATGGGTGTATGCTCTACTGATACGTCCTGTACCCGTAGCAGTCTTACCGGATTGTTGTTTTCGCCGACGAACCCGTTAAGGGACCAGACCTTCACGGTGGTGTCTCTGGATCCCGTGACGACGACGTCCCTCACGACGTCGATGGCGGAGATATCTCCACGGTGACAGTAGCGCTTGGCAAAGAGGAACTCGCCGCTCCCTGCATCCCAGCCGATCAAGTTCGCGTCACGACTTCCGGACAGCAAGAGACCATCTTTCACCACGAAGCGAGAGACGTCATCTGAGTGGCCTTTCAAAGTCCTGAGTGGAAAAGAAAAAGATCCCCGATAACGTGTCACTGGTCGACTCCTCCGAGGCAGTTAACTCGCCTGGTCGTAGTCCTATGAATAGTGCCATCATTCTTGGAGCGCGGATGAGCCCAGATTCGATTGCCCCAGCTGACCCAGAGAAGTCCTCCCTCCAACTGCAGCCTGGGCATAAAACGCGTGTTCTGTACGAGCAGATTCGTCTCCGCGTAGACCCCATTGCTCCAGTTTCTGGCGACGCGGACGCGATCACGACCGTTCAGAGGTCGAACGCTACGCTCGCCTGCGGCTTCACCAGAACACAGGGACGCGCGAGCCGAACGGAGCCAGAGACAATCGGCATAGGCAAGAGCTCTGAAGCGATGACTCACCTAAATCAGATGATGTCATGAACACCGGTATTGATCGCATCATCTGAGACTGGAAACATGGAGACGGTTCCGGGCTTACCTGGGCGACCCTACCCAAGCTCCTCTTGTCTAGAAAGGCGAAGATTGCGAGCAAAATCTCCGATGGGAGAAAATCCAGTTTGGGCTTCTGGCGGAGACCAACATTGAAGGTCTTCGCAATGATGCCGAAGCGATGATTGATCACGGACAGCGAGTCGACGTCACTGCGGTCACAAAAACTCAACACCTTCGCCAAGACCTCGTCTGGCAGATCGCAGAGTCCGACGGCCAAACCGGAGGAGGCGTCCTCCGTGTCCATCGCGAAAGACGGCCGGAGAGTCATTATACTTTTTCTTTTCTTCTTGAAAACTGTATCACTGTGATCACTGCAACTTTGGAGACGCTTCTCTCACTTTAGTTGCGGACTCGCCTGCGACGCCATAACACTCTGAGAACGACTGACAGCACTTGGCGTCTTTGCTGCAGCAGCTCCGCTGTCCTCAGCCTGTGAGGTCGGGGAGGACAAGGAGGTAGCGCGAGCGAGGGAGGCCGTCTGTGCCTTGGCCGCCGTCGCAGACACCGTCGAGGCGCCCTTGTCTGTGGAGGAGCTCCGGTTGAGGACAGACTCGACCCTCGATGCGGTCTCTCGAGCAGTCTCCTTCAGGTCAGCAAAGTCTGGCAGGTCCACAGAAGAGATGTGAGCGGAAAGCCGCTGGTACATAGACGGTTCTCGACGACAGCTAGAACAACATCAACACATTGACTTTAGCAATATGAAGTAGAGCGATTTATAAACTGAAACGTGACTAATATAGGTTCATAGAGGAAAAGAGATATAGGCAACCCGAGCCCTCCAAGGCCACCAAGATCAAAAGGATTCTCTTAAGACGGGGTTAGAAGAGCAGAACTGCGGAAAGTTGTTAGGTGAGACTAGCAATAGTCACTCTACAGTGTTCTAAAGAACCGAATAGGAGAACAAACTTAAGGATTACCGAAAACAAGTCACTGAAGGAGAAAACTGAAAGCACTAAGTCTTTCCTCTCTGTCGTCGGGACGGAGCAGACGTCGGCCGTAACACTTGGCTGCATCAGAAACAACGGAATGAGGGGTACTGAACTGGACATGGTGGGGGCCTCTTTTACCTCCGTTGCTGCTCATATTTGATCTGCTGCTGGAGCAGGATCGCGTTCTTGAGCAGCTCCTGCGCGTTGCTTAGCGGCGTGGCCGCTTGCTCCGTCTTCTTCACAGTCTCCAATCCATATTCGGCGTCGAAGAAGGCCCCGCGCAGCTGTTGGTGCAGTCGCCGGACCTCCTGTCTACTCTCGACCGTCGGCGGCAGCGCCTTACGCACGTGCTCGGCCAGACGATAGAACGCCAACGACGGCTCGTTGGCGCAGATGTGCTGGGAGAGAAGGAAAAGATTGCTTACATTATCTAACTCCCATGCAATGCTTATCCATGATGTCGTCAGACATGCAGGACAACGTTGTCATGCGGAGAATACAGTGTGCCCCTCACCAGGTTCTCGCTGACTCGCTCGCAGGCCTTTTTGACCTTACTTTCGAGCTCCTGGTCGGACCTGCGATGCTGCTGCTGCTGCTGGCTACCGCTGTCCACGGACGCGGAGAAGCGCGACTTCTGGCTGGCGGCTGCGGCTACGATGGGCGACGGTGAAGCTTGAGAAACGGGCACAGTAGAGAAGGCGGCGGACGATGATATAGTATTGGTTGCGCCGTATGCTGGAAAAAGGAGCGTGAGTGACACTTTGTTCCGCAGCGGCAGCGGCAGCGGCGGAAGCGGCGGGCGCGTGGAACCCTCAACTTGTCTCAGTACAAAGGGTTGAACTTCTCTTTAAGGAGGCCTTGCTTGAACTTGTGTCATTGCGACACATCAAGGCAGTGGTGCAACATTGTTCTCTGTCTCTCTCCCCTCTCTCTGTGGGCCTTCTCCTTCCGGCCTCCATGTTAGTGACGTCACCCAGCTACCACTAGTCGATCAGACAGACCTCTCACCTGTCTCTGACATTCTCCGAGCTGCAAAGACGATGTGGACAATTTGGGGGGTACCGATGGTGCGAGACTTGGTGATTGGTGAGTGAAGGTCAGGCGATCAGAGGGGCGACGAAGATGGGGCCAGCGGTGACCACGTCTTCTTCTTCCAAATAGTCAACATGATGATGGCGAAAACTCAATTCTGGAAAGAAACTGTTTGAAGGCGGTCGCGATGAACGAGGGGACACCCGCCAGGTGGTCGGCGTTCCCCATCTCCTTCAAGGAGAACATTACCTGATGGCTAAGACGCTCAACTTGTTCTGAACTCTTTTGATAATCCAGCTGCTTCTGCCTGGCTGTGACCAGTGGCAAGACGATGATGTTGGTGATGATGTAGCAGACAGCAGAGCAGACTAGCAAAGCGCTCGTGACCAGGGCCGTTGGCGCCAAAGTCACCAAACGCAGGTAAATTTGCCCTTGCTTGTTCTCTGGGTGGTCACGAGCAGACAACTTTCCTCTGACGCGCAATTGAGTCACACGTCCGTCGTGGCGCGAGCGCTGCTACTGTACCTACGGCTGGCGGAACTTCTGCTAGCTGGTCTCCAACGACGTCGTCACGCGCGCCGACGTCGTAGGTACAGACAAGGCATTGGCATAATGAGGTAACTTTGTTCGTTTGCACAATGATCACAGCCCCTCGCTCATCAGGTGGACGAGGAGCGCTTTCTCCGTTCCCTCCGCCTCTATCCTCTGTTTCAAGATCTTGACCAACCTCTTTCGAGCGTTGCCCAGGGTCCTCACGTAGTAGATCGATACTCTGCAAAGTCATTGTATAGGAAGTAGATCAAGCACGTCTCTCCAGCGTCTACGTACAGCAGCGCGATGATCAGGAGCACGACCCAAGAGGTGTTGAAGATGAAGAAACCGAAGAAGTGCGCCTCGGACATGATGTCGTACGAGTAGGAGTCCGAGTAGTCTCTAAAGGGTCCACAAGTTCCTGACGGGTGCAGACTAAAAAAGAAAACCATCATCGGCACGTGTCACACCAGACTAAAGAATCGATATACGTTATACACAAGTACTGTGTAGAGTCACACAGTACTTATGTATAACTCTATCTTAGCCACACGTAACCATACTGGGTGATTCATAATGGCCTTCATGAAGTACAGTTTCAATGTATTGAATCATCCTTGTCCGAAAGGCCCCCCTTTTGGTCCTGAGTGTACCTCTTCGTGACAGAACGTTTATCCCTCGTACCTGGTCATGGAGTAGAAGTAGACAATGCACGTGCCGATGAGGGAGACGAACGTGAAGAGCTTGAAGACGGTCTCCGACTGCGCAGAGCGCCAGGGCCGGCGAGAGTGGTGGCAGTTCACGTACAGACTGAGCTAAATACGAATCGTTATCTCACGTCCTTGAGTAGAAGCACCCTTTTTTACCATCTCTAGAAAGCCTTCCAGCAATATAGACTTGGAGAACTCTTAATGCGTCTTATGTTTTGCTAAATAAAAGTTTGCTAAGTGCCAAAGTTTTTGGCATAAACCCCTCGTAAGAGAACCCAGAATGCGTGTAAGCCCCTGGGCTGATATTCAAGAAAATATGGTGCATGTATTGAAGTTGATGCAATGTTTCCTCACCTTTTTGATGTAATAGGTCAGGATCAATACAATGATGAGGACGAGAGGCAGCATGGGGCTGAAGTAGAGACCGATCCAGGTCACGGTCTGAGCATAGATGAGGTGCATGGTGTTGCGGGCGATGTCGAACTTGGGGGCCCCGAACGTCTTGAAGCCGAGACTGCAGTTGAACGTCAGTTCAGTGTAGCCGTACAGGAATGACGTGAAGAACACGTGAGCTCTCACACTTGGTAGGCAAACATCCTGACGGTCTCTCCCAGAAAGTTGGCCAAGACCACAATGAAGAAGAAGGCCACCAACTGCCTGTACATCCCTGATGCCATGGCGTCTTCCCAACACATGGACAAGTTTTCCGCTCCCAGGTACTTGACAGCCATGACGCCCAGCACCACCACTTCCAAGGCGACTGTGCGTGCCAACGTGACGTAGACGCGCTTGCGCACGTCGTAGGATCTCTCCAGCAACGAGAGTAACGAGAAGGACTGAGGCAGCAGCAGCAGCAACCCCGACACGATGAGCGAGAGCGCCATTTGTGACAGAAAATTCAGTTCTTCCTGCAGATAACGTAGCTAACCCATTATGCCCAGCACGGCCACGAGCTGGAAGTGACGCTTGCCTGGAATTCGAATTCGTCCACGAGAAAGTCGGTGAGGAATCCGACTCCTACGAGGACTGCGGCCACAATCAGATTCACTCCTACATGGACCAGGATCGTTCTCACTCTGCTGGAGGTGGGAGCCCGAGCAACCCGATATCTCTCCACCTGCTTTTGAAGCGCCTCCTATAACATGATTCGTAGCGATGTCAAAAGCATGCAACCACTCAAAGATCCTGGATATAACGGGGGCCAAGTTGCATAGGTTTTTACTACATGTTAGACACATTTTGCCTGAAAGACTCACACTGCCTTGTCGTGTCAAACCTGACCATGAGCTGCTATGACCAGCAAGCTAATTTCGACGTCATTGTCTGCTCAAGATGAAATGATATGAATCCTGCCCAACTATGATTGTGCACCACTTACAGCGCTCTGAAGACATTTTGTCACCAAGGAGGCAGCGCGTTACTGAGACGTCCTAGTGGTGCCATCACACTTGGATGCAACATGTGCTGCAACGTCCTAAGCAGAAATATGCAATTTCCTATGCATCTGCACACTTTCATAACATTTTCCAATTTCATTTGTATGTTTGTCGTCCACATCGACCGCTTTGGCATGCATGATTTTGACATCTCTCATAACTTTGTACAGTGGAAGCCGCTTGCAAGACGCTCATATGTCCACTGCATTGGAAGTCAAATCTGGTCTGAGGGTGAAGTCATACAAAATGTGATGTCAGAGTTCTCTGAGGAAGAAAAGGTTGGCGAGAGTCAAGGAGCAGAATGCATCACAAGTCTCCCTCAGGAGTGCAGAAATAAGAAGTGCCTTAAAGTTTCTAAAAGAGCTCTAGAGTCCTGAGAGGATTTTGGAATGTTTTGTACACGGGATAGACTCACTTCAGTCAGTCCTGCAACAGAATCGATACTGACAGTCACATTGGTGGACTTGAAAATGTGTTTTGCGTCCTATATCCAACTTTTTTGGGCGGAAATTTACTACAGAATGTTACTGTTCATTCCATTCCAGGCTATTTTTCGCAATACAAGCGACTTCTACTGTACTATACAGTCAAAGTACATATACAGTCTGTATATGTACTTTGGCTTACTGTGTCATATTCATATATGAGCTACCCTTAGTTGTGTCACGAGAGATTCCACTTTCAACTGAGCGGTTTTCTTCTGCGTGATCGCAAAGTCCCAGCCGCAGAAGACGCGGTCGCAGAAGTCGTCGTCGCCGCCGTGGGCCTCTATAAAGTTCTTGCGGAAAGAAGTGGCCATGCTGGAAAAATTATGTTTCATAAGTCAGGTCATGAAGGATGACTCTGACGCATCACCTGACTGAGATGACGACCAGAACTGCGAGGTAGGTGCCGAACATGGTGTAGTAGTAGACTGAGGGCATGTCATAGACAGCCTGTTCGGTGAAGACGTTTATAGCGGCGGAGCTGTACCGACCGTAGTAGAGCTCCGTGTCCAGCAGCCAGCCCTGACGGACGAACAAGAGTGTGGAAGAAGTTCAACAGTTGTACCCCCAAGGAGTCAGTTTGAATTGAAAAGACGCCTAAAGTACTGTGCAAGGATCGAATGACGGTTAACTTGATGCTGTATGTACGTGTAGCACGTCTACGTGTCGAATAACTCACGGTCCCTGTGAAGAAGTCCTCCACCGCTGCGGTCCCATTGTACGGCTGTTCCACCCACTCACCACTCTGCAGCAGTCGATCCAGCAGCTGGGGTATGACCAAGAAGCTGATTCTGCCGTACAGAACAAGTCCGTCCTAGTCGGAAGTTGATCACTCACCAGTTACTCCCAAACTTACGTGAGCAAGGTGCAGAAGGCGTTGAGGAGGACCATGAACCTGAGGAACACGAAGTAAGTCCCGACCCCGGTGCCGTAGATTCCCTTGATGCTCTTGATGTCACCCTCGCCCCAGAAAGAGACTCCTTTTCTGGCGAGTAAGCCCAGAGTTTTCTTGTATGTCCTGAACGCCCAGAATCGCAGCCACTCCGTCCAGCTCAGCTTGGACGACGTGGCCGCCGCCGCCGACCGGTCGTCGATTCGATGCAGCGCGTGGCGGCGGACTGTCAGAGGGGCGCGCACTTCTCTCAGGGCTTCTCTGGATCAGGACCAAGTTAAACTACGCGCGCGACGATTCGTTTGAGGCTTAGCATTTATGGCATGCAAATGACCTACGTTGCAGTTCAGATAACGCTCCCGCGTACGTACAGAGTCTATGGGCGTACCTGATCTGGATCTTGATCTCAGCCCCAGCTTCTTCAAAGCAATGTCTTCCCAGTCGGTCCTCGACCCTCTGCATCACCTCGTCCGAGTTCAGCGCCAACCCCATGGGGGCCACGTACGTGGACCTGGACTGCGAATCGTCGGAAGAGGTCGAGAAACGACTTGCCGATGGCGTCGAAGGAGGAGAAGCGGAAGGCGGCGGCATCATCGTAATAACTGTTATGTGAAACAGCGCTTATTGTATTGTAACACACATAAGTATGAGTATTATGTTACCGATTGCTGCCTCCACGATCCTGTCCACCTGCTCAGGAGAGAAAACAGATTTCCTTCTTCTCTTTGTTATCGCTCCAAATGCATGATTCATTGACGAGAGCGAGATAAAGGTCGTTGTCAAAGAATTCCTCATCCTCCGTCAGCACCGCATCATTTGTGGCAATTACTAAGGTAATGATGATGAATCAGTGATGTTTTAGTCCTCAGGAGACGGCTGTGGACTTCTCGAACACCTCACGCAATGCAAATAGTCCAGGATGAACTGGAATGTTGCCGCATGCTTGTCCTCCGTCGCGGCGGATCAACTTGTCCTCCTCGTCTCAGGGACTGCGCCTGGTGTCCTCGATTCCACTGGAAGCGGTCAGTCAGTCGAAGAAGTGCCCGCCGCCGGTGAAGGTAAGAGATCTTGTGACTGCTACGCTCAGTGGCGCTTCGTGACGTCTGTGTGGCCGCCGTCATGAACCAAGCAATGTACGATTTGCAGTCCTCGGCGTGGAAGTTCGCGTTTCGGTGCCAGAAAGACGAGTCAGTGTCGACTCAGGACAGTGAGGCCGTCGTCAGGGTCCAATTTCTCGAGGCAACAAGTGGCGGGCTTTCCCCACCGGTGGTGAGCCGCTTGTTGCAAGTGGAAGACTACGAACCTCAGCTTGAGCCCGGCCAAATGGAAGTCGACAAACCTCAGCTCGAGCAAGGCCAAATGGAAGGTCAAATCGACGTAGCGGAAGGCGAGGTCATGCAAGAAAGGGTCAACACTTTGGTCAATGTACTCTAAACTTAGTGGACATCATCAAAGAGTGTATGGTAAGAACAGTGGACTGAGATTTATTTCTTTTTACCGTTATATTCATCACTAATGTCAATTCTTTGTGGGATCAGAGCTCAAAGTTTGAATTAAGTGATATCTTAAAGTAGGAGAAGAAAGTGTTAGATGTAAAGGGAAAAAGCCTCCTTACTGGAAAATGTGAGACCTCTTCTATCCCCTGATGAGTTCCAGCGGCTGAAAACAAAGTTGAGGAACTTCAAGAGCACGACCAAGGTCTATTGTGATGACTTGAGGCATTTGACAGTGTCCTTGTCCCATAAAAGCAGTGCAGCCTACCGATACCGCTCTAAGGGTCTGACTCTACTACCTAACCGCAGTGTGAAAGTAGACAAGTGATAGGATAAAAGTGTTTGCAACACTGGGCAAATATGCTGCAACAATGGAGTCAAGAGACAGAGTGGCGTCCCTGCTGCTGGATGAAATGGGCCTGCATAAATGGTGTCAGTAGGATGCTTATGAAGACTATTTTTGGAGCTAAGAGATGTGACTCAAATGAGTATTACAAACCCCTCAACAGCCTTAAGGTTACAGGGTTGGAGGCATCAGACGATTGCATTTTTTTCCTTACAGAGAATTCCATGCCTTCTGAACACCTTAACACTGTCATAGATGCTATTGATCACCTCTAGTCCTCTGGCGTTACAGTCATGAGTATTGTGTCAGATCAAAGGTCCAACTTTTCTTCCTTAGTGTCACTGCTGGGAGCCACACCAGAGAAGTCACACGTTCAGTACAAGGACAGAAAGATCTGCGTCACTCCAGGTCCTCCTCGTCTCTTCAAGTATTGCCGCAACAGCTTTTGGCAGCAAAATATCGTCACTCCTGATGGGCTGACTTCGTGAAAACACCTTCAAACTTTCCATAAGGACAGGACAGCGGCCATCAAAATGGCACCGAAGTTGACGGAACAGCATCTTGATCCACTTCCAGTTTATGACAAAATGGTGGTGAGATATACGACACCAGTGTTATCCCACTCAGTGTCCCAAAGCAAGCTTGTGTTACCAACTTTCTTTCAAGTGAGGCTATGCCAACAATCATTTTTTGTGTGACATGCAACACAATTTTTGACATGAACTCTTCAAGGTTCAGGGATCCCATCCTGTTCAAGACAACTTTGTCCAGGTGCCAAGGATCAGCTTCATTTCATGGAGCAGGCTATCCAACACATCAGGGACTTGGAAGATTTTGGATCATACGACCGACACTATCAATGCTCAGTTTGGGTGGCTAGGTGTAATGGTCGTGGTTCCCTGTTCCATGAAGGAGCAGTTAAGGAGTCAAAGATTTTTGCACGAGAAGAGGCAGTCACCAGTATTCACTTCACTGTTTTCAAGTTTTAACTTACTAGAGAGTAGGATAGTCTATGTTGCCTTTTCTGCCACCTTTTTGTTCCTTCCTATGTCCGACCCATAGAAAAGCTATAGAATGCTGATCAGCAGCATCTTTGTAGCTGCTGCTTGTTCACTAGGGTCAGCTGTGGTATGTTGGCAAGAGAGGAGCAGTCGATGTTTGAGCAAGAGTGCTTCGCAGTCAAGATTCGAGTGAGAAGTGTGTCGCAGTCAAGATCATTACGGTCACCATATGCTGCGCCATGGGCCATAAGTATTATATGGCTTTGATTCATCTTGTTTTCAAGAAATATTTCACCATTAGGCAAACAAAGCAATTCAAAGATGATAATACAGGTAAAAGAGGGAAAAGGTAAGGAAATGTGATCCACTGATCAAGAATCATTCAGGGACTGTAAATATTTGTTTAAAGCAAGATTTCTCATGACAAGAGTATTCCTTTCTTCTATGCACTTCCTGAAATCTTGATTTTTGATGTGTCTGTGTTATGCTCTTTTGGTGTTTCTTGCTGGCACATGACAGCTGATGCCAGCAGCCTCTTTTGTACGGCAAAATGCTGCTGATCAGCATTCTATAGCTTTTCTCTGGCCCGACTGGTGCCCTCTGTTGTTTCTTCATAAGTTTTTGTTGTGGAGGGAAAATCTCAGAATGAGGGGCAAAGAGGCCTGCAGCTGCTTTGCAGTAAGGGTCACAGGAAAGAACATTACAAATGAAGGGAAGCTGAAGCTACATGTGGGTCAGCATGGCTGGTCACAGCCTCTATTTAGTGGAGATGGGGTATAGAAAGGGAAAGATTTGCTGCAAATCCTCAGCATTTATCCACTCAAGCTTGGAAGGGCAACTCGCTTCAGGTAGCAGTCGGCTTCCTCAAGTGCCTGCCAGTGCTCCAGCCCTCCTGCGCTCCTGCCTAGGCCTGCCTCCCTGCTGTGGACCTGCCTCCTTCTCTGGCCTCCCTCCTGCTCTAGGCCTGGATCTGCTGCTTCTGGATCATGGTGAAAACTTGCCAAGCCATCCTTCAGGCCTACTTTCCCATCTCAACCTCTTTTCTTTCTGTCCTGACTAGTTGAGTGGGGGAAACCACTCCTTTTCAGTTGCAGTTTGGTTAGTTACACTTTGCTGATTCTAATTACTCTAACTCTTGTTAGATAGTTGGTGGGTGTCTCCTCCAAGTAGAAGAATAGAGTATGTGTGTTAAACTAAGCCCTCTGTGTTGGTTTCAAGTCATTGAGTAGTCTTGAAAAATCTCTCAGACCCTTTCAGTGATCCTAAACCTCCGCTGCGTCTCTATTTCGGACATAGTCACCATAGTTAAAGGGTTTTTCTCTGTGCAAGAGAAAAACCTCTCTACTATAAAACTGGTGAAGAACAAACTGCACTGGAGTGCCTTTCTTGTTATTTCTCCAGCTGCAGAATTCAGATTTCTGAGTGCTGTTTCCACAATTATAGAGTGCTCTATGGCCTACTACAAAATATATCCTTTTACTCACAAGTGGCCTATGGCTTACTGCAAACAAGTCCTTTCACTAGCAAGTGGCCTGTGGCCTACCATGAAATATGGTCCTTTTACTTGCAAGTGGCCTATGGCCTGCCGTCTCCTGTACCTGGTCGAATCTGTGAATGATTACCATGAGAGGAAAGGTAATAACCACTAGAAAGACCAGACTGAGCCACTCAATTGGCACCAATGTGAGTGGTGAGTGGTGTGAGTACCTTGAAGTGCCATACATGGTACTTTGTAATCGCAATACCTTGAATGTGAGTGTTGGCACATGTATCGCATTTGTGAGGGAAACTAAGTGTGCCAATATCTGATGGCGTACGTTTGGTATATTTGCCTGCGGTAACAAGTACAATACCAGAAGTATCCTATATATATATACCAGGTATTTTGTTGTTATTCAAAGTATCTCCTGCTGGGCAGATGAATAAGCTGCACAACACAGTCAGAATTACTATTGCGTGGGCTTCATGGACGTATTGTACATGTAACAGTTGTCTGAGTTTTTTCTACAAGACTTTTTGGAAGTCCTCCTCCGTTGCTGCCATCGAGCCTGATGACCTTGTCATTGTTGGCACTTGCCAAGCGAGGCCACCGCTTGTCCAAGGTCGCCCATGGACTTGTCAGTCACTCTTGAGTCAGGTTGAGGCCCAACCTTGAGTGAAAAACCATCCTACGCCCGAAGTGGCTCCGAAAAGGCTGTCGAAGGGGGATTTCTTTCCTGTTGAGGTATCTTTAAAGGCACCCAGACATCTCCGGGCCGTCGTTGTACGCGGTCGCAGCAATCAATGTCGTGCAGAGGAGGTCGGAGTGGGGGAAAAATCCGACGAGGGGACTTCGCAGCCACTTATTAGTACTTGGAGGAGCTGGGCAACTGCATCTTGCCGATTGTTGAAGAGGCGGTAAAGACGTATGACACTGTGTTGTATGTACATATGAAGAAGAAAGCTAAGTTTAAATATAGAATCGTGGGACAGGGTTGTTTTCACTTCCCTTTTCCGATTACAAAAGTTGCGCATGTGACGCGTGGTTGACTCAGTCGGACTTGAGCGTGTAAGCGGTGTGGTCAACGGTGACAGTCACTACGGCGTGCGACCTGCGCGTCATGATTATGGTGCTGAGATCGTGGGTCAAGGACTCCTCTTCGTGCTCCTACAGTCGTTCTCTCTCTCCTATGCTTCACTTCTGCAGGATCGTGCAGATAAGTTGAGACAACTTTCGACTTCGTCCAGAACCAGAACGTTAAAAATAAAAACTTAAAAAACCAGAAAAATAACTATTCAATATGGCAGCGGAAAGCATAGCTTCAATGCGGACGTCTTCGCCAGAGCTTTCAAAAGATCGCAATGTGCGACGTCTCGGGGTCCTTGAACTTGCGACTGTTCCGCTCCGTCTAGCTGGGGTATCTCGGCGTTATCCTCCTGACCGCTTGGAGCGCTGCAGTCGTTCCTGGCATCACACGCTGGTCTGGATCTGTGCAGCTGCAATGCAGCTGTTGCCGGCTGTGGCGAAAAATCAACAGATCTGAGAGTGAAGGGCTTGGGATCGTTCCTGTCACTGTTGCCCGAACTGAGTTTTAAGATGTCGTCGACCTCGCAGAAGCACAGGAACTTCGTGGCCGAGCCCATGAACGACAAGGTGGTCACTGAGCTCGCAGGCATCGGAGAAGTCCTGGGAAGGAGGCTCGAAGCCAAGGGATTCGACAAGGTCAGGACCTTTATTTTTGCCCTAACAGCTTGTTAAGGACAATCGTTGCAGTCTTTTCACTCCTACACTAGGCCTACGTCGTTCTCGGCCAGTTCTTGATCCTGAAGAAAAATCGAGACCTCTTTCTGGACTGGCTGAAGGATCTGACGGGTGCTAATAACAAGCAGGCTGGCGACTGCTACCAGTGCCTCAACGACTGGTGCGACGAATTCCTTTAAGACCTTGAAGTTCCTTCTCAAGACTATCAAGATGTCCATTGAGTCCTAAAAAATGTAACAAACTTGTATGGTGTTGGGCGGGCCATATGTAAGTCCGGCGAAAACGAAACTGAACAGGAACAGCTCAGCTCTCTGCCATGATACCTACGTATCACAGATCTGTGAGCTGCAAAATTATGGAATAAACAGACCATATGTATTAATTTTAAACATTTCGTCATACATTATTTCGGTCATTCTCTTAACGTCACTGTTTTCGTTCTGAAGCATTCATAACAATTAGTATTATGGACGAGTCTGACGTCATACAGATGGCTACAAACACCCTTTGCACAGAGAAATCAAACAGTAGAAGCTGCATTGTGCTTCGTAGTGTGTCTGCAACACCCTTTGGACTGCACACCGAGATGTTAAAACAAGTGTTAGGGATGTTCGGAGCCACCCTGCTCAGAAGAGAGTGACTCCAAACGCCCTAAAGGTTCCATCCAATGATCCCCAGCGTGAAAAGTCACCCTGTACACGCATGAAGCAGCCAACGAAGTTGTTGCATCCGGCTTAGGCTCGGTCATTGCTATATTGGTGTAGTATGTATGTACTACAGTCAAGGCATAACTGGGTAAAAGTAATATATAGGAGTGCTATGATTTTGTTTTTCATTGCTGTGGCATTGATTTTTGACTCGCCATCCAGTCGGTGTCTTGCAGTGGGTCCGCTAACAACCCCTGGTTGATGAGCCTGAGCCTGAGGTCGGCGCCCCACACGAGGTCGGCAAAGACGCTCCTGGCCAAACTCACGGGGTCCAGCAAAGAGGACGAGGATACTGGCATCTTGCGAGGTCTTTCGCGCTTCTTCTTTAGCTTGGGAAGGCCGAGCACGGGCTTCACGGTGAAGGAGTTGAAGTCGGGCACCGACGAGATGAACCACCACCACAAGATCTTGCCGGACAACTGATTCAGCCATGGCGTAAGAAACAAAGAGCGCATACTAGCTTTTGCATCATGCTTACCCCCAGGAAGAAGATGGCCAACTGTTGCGTCACGCACTGCGGGCACATGAGTCTGTTATAGATGTTGGCTGGCGAGGATCCGCCCAGGTTTTCGATCAGCGACCCAAACCTCTCCTGCGCCGCGCCCACCCGGGACTGCTGTTGCGGCGCAAGCGGAATGGGCTCACCCGGCCAGAAGAACGTCGGCGCCATCCATAAGATGAGTTGGAAAAATATCTGAAAAAAGTTGCCCAAGTGAATGTTGGAACCTTTGAAGAACTCATGATCAGCCTGCATGTAATTATCCCAGCTAAGGGTGTCCTATTGCATGCTCGCTTACGACGCCAGTGTTGAGCACGAGGTTCCTGAAGGATGCCTCCGGGTTGGCGAAGAAGTTGAAGAGCCCCACGTAGCTGATCTCATCCAGAGAGTCCAACAGCAGCTTTTCTTGAGCAGGCTCCTGGTCTGCCACTGCCTGCTTCTCGTCAGGGTGGAACTCGTAGATGTCATTAATACTATTGTCCGCAGCAAAGTCCTCGTTGTCGATGAGTCCTGTCCTAGCCAGGATTGATCTCTGCACGTCCATCCCTGCATTGAAGATCTTGGCGAAGATCTGAATGGGCAGAGGCGCGTCGGCGTCGCGCTGGATCCGCCCGTCCCAGAAGAGCGTGTGCATCGTGTACCAGAACACGACATCGCCCAGCCACTGTAAGGTCAACAAGACGTAGAACAGATGCACGAAGGTAAATGGGCACAGCGCTCACACGCCCTCGAAAGCGCGCACTGCGCAACAGAGACGTTCCTCAAAATGCCCGAGGCTCGGCATGCACTCATTGCGTAAGTAGCCGGTCTCTGAGCCATTGCTGCATACGCAATGTGCGGCCTCAAGCGGCCTCGAAGCTGAGGTCATTCCTCACCGTCATTGTGTCGCGGATAATGAAGAACGCCACGGTGTCGGACGACTTGAGCCTATTGAGATTATCTCCCAAGTCGATGTCCTGGTATTGACGGAAGAACGGGAAGAAGAAAGAAGGTAGAACTCGCGCTTGGCCTTCTTCTTCATCGTGATCCCTGGCCGAGGAGCTGAGCGAGACCAATAACGAGGGGATCAAGGCTACACAGAGCAACTTCTCCTGTCTCATAGTGACGAGACGCAATCGAATATTGCGCTTCTTACTTTTCGAGGCACGTCGACGGACAGGAGGAACCGCACGTGCACGTCTTGAGCTGGCCAAGATCCCTCCACCTGATAAAAAAAAAAAAAATCTCTTTTCTCCGCGTTCTTACATCCTTTCCATTGTCCAGGTTCTTCTCGGCCGCACGAATACGGCGCCATAGACAGGAAAAGCGTCTCCAGACGTCACTGATCAGAGACATGTGACGGACAGTGACGGCTCAATGTCAGCAAGGCCAATATGGGTGTGTTGACGATCTTGACCATGCCGATCATGGAAATGGTGATTTTTTTCCCCAGCTTCCCAAACTTCGTCAGATTCGGCTTACTCGGCATTGATGTAGCTGAGGTTGGTGGTCTCAAAGCCGTGGTGCTCGTGATTCCTTCTGCGTGACTTTGAGGCTGGATCAGTCATCCTGAGAGAGAATTAACGTACACGGCATCAACGTCCGCGAGCCGCATGTCTTGGAGAGAAGCTCCCTCCTTGCTTCTGCTCCAGAAAGAGTGAGGAAAACTTGACCAGGACATAAGCAGTTGCCTCCTCACGCCCTCTTCTCTCTCTGTCAGGTACGCACGCGCGCACGCATGCACAGATCAGTATGTAGCAGCAGAGCCAGAGGGGTCGGCCACTGACCCGAAGAAACCGGGCGCCAACCATCACAGGAACCTAACAGGAAATCTTCTTTCGCAGAGCAGACCTCAATCGCAGATATCACCCTGCCTAGGGATACTTTTAGCACTACGCCAATTTTTTCCGCTTGTTCTGGATGTCCTCACAATGGGCTTGGGGACGGTTTTTACTCAACTTTCCTTGAGTGAGGACCATTTTTTCCTGCCCTCAATCGGGTTTGCGTACTATGCCACTAGATCGTGGAAAGTTCCTCAAGACGAAACCGCTATAAAATGGGTCCTGCTTGGCTGGAAGGCTCGAGCATACCTGTATACAGTCTGTTGCCATCTGCACGAATGATTTCCTACTTAGTTCATCAAGACGTGCTTAGCTGTAGTTTTTGTTCCAAGATCGTCATTTTGCACTCGTTTGTGCTGTTGCCCGCAGGTTACACCTTTTGTGCATTTCCTGCAAGAGAAATTTGGTCAAGATTGTCCGATAAGCATATAACAATGTCTCGAAGTGCATTCGGTAGGCAAGGTTAATGAAGAGAGCTGACGGGGACGACAGGGGACGAGATAGTGGACTTTCACACTCCCTCGACTGTATCTCCTATGTCGACGGTGACAAACTCTTCTTGGGGGATGGACTTCTTGTCCAGCTCTGCCTTCAGGTCGCTCCGGGGAGCCAAGTAAGGCTCGAACGTCATCTTGAAGGTTCCCCAGTGGATGCCAACGCTCCGGCGGCTGCCAATGTCCTCGTGGATGGAGACAGCCTCCTCTGCCATTGAAGTGACATTGATTTAAGACTGGCAGGAAGCCAGACGAAATGGTGGCAACTTTCTCACCGGGATTGACGTGCACGTGCTTCATGAACCACCTGGGCTCGTATGCTCCAATGGGGATGGCTGCAATGTTGAAGGGCCCGTAGCGCTTGCCAATTTGCTTGAAGACATCGGCGTAGGCGGTGTCGCCGCCAAACCAAAATCTGATTTTCAAATCACTACAGGTATAATTTTGCTTTTTCTTGTATCCTTTCTTTCACTTTCACCTGTTGGTCGGACCAATGACTGCCCAGCTGCCCCAGAGAGTCTTGTACTGATCCAGAGGTCCTCTCATAGTCCAGTGATTTGAGGGAGTAAAAACGATCCTGATGCAGGTACCACAATGTAGGAAACTCTCCTCATGCTTTGTACGTACTTCCTGGGTGTGTTACCTAGTCTGGGTGTTTGGAATAGCGAGCTCGTCCCACCAGACCATCTCGTGCAGGTTGTCCGAAGGAACTCCAATCTTGTTGATGAACCAGGAGCTCATGTCCCAGCCGATGTACCAGTGCAGTTTGTTTCCATAGCGTCTGTGAAGAGCCGTCACAGAGTTGTAGTCCAGGTGGTCGAAGTGGTTGTGCGATATGACAACGGCATTCAGCGCTGCCGGAAGTTCGTCGACGATGCACGCTGTAACGAGGACAAAGACGAACACGCACATTGGTTGCCTCTCACCAAACTACCGACGCATACCCACCTACAGGCCTGTACCTCTTGGGGCCGATCCATTGAAATAGGCTTGCTCTCTGGCTAAATATCGGATCAGTGAGGACGACCGCACCGTCGACCTCGGCCAAGACGGTAGCGTGACCCAACCACGTTACTCGGGCACCTGGAGCGCCGACGGCCTTCTTGGCGTTGGTGTGGTTGAGCCAGTACGGTAGACGGATTGGCAGCGTCTGGGAAAGTACCCCCTCGTCGGAAGGAATCCTGGAGAAGACAAAAATGGCCTCACTGGCCACAAACACAACTCTGTCCATCTGTACCCGCTCCTGTCTGGCTCCATCCAGATTCTGGAGATGAATGAGAAGACCCCGGGACGATTTCTGGCCCACCAATTGACCCATCGAGTACGCGAGTCATCCTAAAATCACAAAGATCTTCGGTGAGCCAACACAAAAATCAACTCGGTCCACACCTTGTACGCCTTGTAGTACCCGTCCTCGTCCGCCACCGGCCACTTCTCCGTCCCGTCGTCCTGCAAAGAGACCGATGTCAAAAACGCCAGGAAGAACAAGGCAGCGATGTAATGGGACAACGGCTTCATAGTACTGTTCAACGTCAAAGACTGCGGGGGATTTTACACTGAAGTAGGAAACCGGAATCAATTGTTCGCAATACTTCCTATTGGGTTTTTCCAAACATATGAGTGCCGTAGTTGTGTAAGTGAATAATATGCAGTCGTTGCATCGCCATATACAATGTACATTATAAATGTAATCATACGATTGGTAACAGTATATGCGGCACTCAGGGTACTGTGTTCTTCCAACTCCTTATTCACTATTGTTCTATTAACTATTGTTCTATTAACTATTGTTCTTCCATTCTCTAGTCTTCCAACTCAACTATTGCGCTTAACGCCCCAAAAGGACCACCTATATGTTTCTAGTTAACAAAGAAAAATATTGTTAGTTACTATCTTTCCAGCCATTGTCTTCTCAACCATTGAGGGAGAAAGTGGGTTATCCTGGAGCAAAGATGCAGAAGAATTTGATTTCTAATTTTTCATAAAAGGCGGACCAAAAAACTCATGATCAGGAGATTAATGTCTGACCTTATTTGTTGCGGCTGATGGGGGGCCATTTGTAGCAAGAGTACAGTGGATGAGTCCAAGCTGTTCCAAGACCAAGTCCAACTGGCACTTTGTGACCATTGCACAGGCACGCATCATGTTTCAGGAAGATTGAAGCATCCTAGCCGAAGTCATGAGCAAATTTTAGGTATCGGATCTGATTTTCGTTGCGCCCTGTACAGTTTAGGCGAGGTGGAAACAGGGTGTAGCGTAGAGTTTGAGTGAGTGCACTTGGGCTTGGTGACCTGAGGTTACATGGCAGCTGATTTTTTTAAAAAAGGCGCGTTTAATTTTGCCCCAACAGTGTTAGATTTTCACTGCAAAGACTTGGCTGGACACATCAGACGGAGTCCTGTTTCTTCTGTGCAGCTTCTACGTACTTATGGCTCGAGTTATCATCAAAGTTACCACAGTTCATTCATATCAGTGCAATTAACATGGAGAACTTTGTAACAGAGTTTTCTTTTGACTACAACAGTAAAAATGAGATGTCGGAACTTCAGTAACCGTCACTTGTTTTTGTTCACTAAGCTTAGCACTGAGCTTATGTAATAACGTCAAGGCTAAAGCACTAAGCAAATGGTGAATAAAAAAGATGCCCACGGAGTGACCTTGTGACCTGTTTCGGGACCTGCCAGCTTACAAAGGCCCTATATGGGCCCCCCACTTGAGCACAGGACACTCCGATTTAGTCATGTCAGTCAAGAGCTGGGAAAACATAGACTGACTTAGAGGATACCTTCAGTTCCACTTTTCCATGTTGACATAGACCTTGAGGAACTTCTTGCTCTTGACGACCTCGACACAGGATGCTTTTGCAACAGTCACCGGACTGGATCCATGCTTGTCGCGCTCTTCACCAACCTCTACTATGCTTTGATATCCTTCCAAAGAGGCCTTTTCTGATCTTAGCAGTTCTCACCATATCTGATGTCTGGCACTCTGGCACTGCTGGAGGTCCCTAAGTCAGAGATGATGACTGGGACGTTCGTTGCTCTTCCCACGGGAGTTTTCTTATCAATCCGTTCTGAATCAGTAGAGGTTGGCGGCAAGTTTAAATCTGCTCCACATGGGAACATCTCTTGCGCATTCAATTTAAATTTGCCGCCAAAAATCATGTGTACGCGCGTTGCCCTCCAACCCTGTAGATGTACGGACTCCTCGAAGTAACCATAAAGGAACAAGACTACGTCGTCTTGTTCGTTTATGAAGTCGCCCAGGAGAAGGCAGAGGTGGTAGAAGACGGTCCGGAAGTGAGTCAGGCCTGTAGTGAGATTGCTCGGTTCACCCCCTTTGTCGTCACTGAAGTAAACATGGAAGTGAAGCCTTAGTTGAACGATAGGCGAATCTAGCAACATTTAGGGACAAAACGCTGCCCCTGTCATGATCAGAGAGCAGAACAGCAATTGCTTTCGCCATAGACTGCTACGACCTCTCTGAATTATGCTGGAATGCACCGGGTCAGCTCATTGGACACGAAGACCTTACCACGTGCCGTGACAGAGCAGTCTGTGGCAAGAACAACTGGCTCAACTCATTATCAGGTCCTTCACAATAAGTTGCACTTGACGAGGTTACGCCTGTTTCAACCTTACCACGTCCAATTTCTCAATTAAAGTCTTGCCGCCACTGAGTCCACTTTGTCAGGTCCGAACAGTAACTCAGCACAGTCCCAAAAGCTGTACGACCACTTTATCTTTCACTTGCCTGCCAACTGTAGTGAAGTCTTTCAGACGGTGAGCACTTGGTTACGTTTCGAGGCCAAGAGTAGATGCCTTCGACATCACTCCGAACAGCTGTAACGTCAGAGAAAGCACTGTCCAGGTCTAAGAAACCGGAGGAAGGAAGCGCCATTCCGGAGGCTGTGACGTCACTTACAGAATATGAGCCAACCTCAACTTCTTATGTTGCCAATTGTTCCACTTTTCGGTCATGTCCTTGGTCAATAGAAGACGTTTTGGGCAAGTTCTTTGATCGAATAAGCTCTTTCGGGTCTGAGTACAGCCGAATGATGTTTGATGATGGGCATACGCACGAGGGACCTTCTGTGGAGGATCTCGGAGCAATGTTGAGGACGTCGAAAGAGCTCGCCAAAACGGCAAGGACGTTGCTGGTGACAGCCATGGACGGAGGATAAGCGGCAGTGACACAAAGCTTCGCCTTCACGAAGAAGATGAACGAGAACAGTGTCGAAGAGACGGAATCCACGGTACAGCATGCCTGGTAGTCCAGGGCACTGGCCAAGGTAGGCGTCCCGCCTGCGAGACCAGAGCAGCCTCACTCTCACTGACATCAGTCGACATGTTGTGCAGCAGTCGTGGCTGAAAAAACACCAGGGATTGCGTCCAAGGTCGGTACCCGCAGCATGAGCAGCACTTCAGGGCCTTCTGTTGGAAATCCCAACAGGTGCAGAAGCAACAGGTTCTGCACCCAAGCACCTCCCCACCATGCTCTGTCGTGCACGCATGCATGTGCAGATCTGCCTTGTCGGCCAAGACGTTGGTGGCCCAACGGAACATAAGTGATATCTATGTGTCAGACTGAGCTCAGGCTACGACGCAGTGGAGAATCTTGGGACGTACAGAAAAGCGGCGTGGTCGACAACGGCGACGTCTTGCAGTCTGTGAGGTTCTTCTCGAAGTTCCTCTTGCGCCGAGGTCCTTGACCATCGGTGCGTCAGTGCTTCAGCCGTGCTTACTCATTCGTTTCACCACGACCTCGCCCAGAGTAACACCACTGACGTCGTCGTCAAGCATGCAGGCAGCAGCACCGAAATGTGTCCCCTTAGTATGTACACAATAACCAGCGCAAAGGCAACAACGGCAGCTTCAGCGGTCTCCTGCGCGCGCTCCGGCATTGGCGCTCCAATGAACCAAGAGTGTCCATAGCCTGAGTGGGATCCGGGCAGCCTCCCGCCTATCCCGGTTCAATCCCAACGAAGCTCCTGCCGGTGGCTGATTCCATCCGGTGGTTTCCTCCTGGCCTCTCTTGTCGTCTGCGCCTTCCTTCCTTGGCCATGACCACGTCCACCCTGGCACTGAGCATTAACGCCCTCAACCCCGCAAACACTGCTACGTGTTGGTCCACTGAAGTGACAGAATCAAGAACACACTAAAACCTAAATGGGCACCATTTGACAATTCATTCAGAGATCTGTGTAATAACAAGGAGGAGAAGCAGTTCAGATTTCATGTTTATGACTGAAATCCAAGTAGAGGGTCTGACTTCATTGGGTTCAAGAGAGACATGAAAACACCAGCTAACAAGTAGAGCATGTTCTCTCTCATCAATGAGAAGAAGCTGAACAAGGAACAGTACAAGTATTCTGGTGAGATTTATGTGAAAACCATCCAGGTTTCAGCATGGTGTCCCTCCTGGACAATACCAATTTTTTTCAAAACCTTCCTGAAGAAATGATTAGCCATATTTATGAATTATTAGACCCAAATTCCAGATTGAGATTTTCTTCTACAAATCATCGAAACCGTGGATTCCTTCGAAAATTGACGGTGCAAATTGATCAGTCAAATGTAGAAGAGGTAGTAACAACTATCCAAAGGAATCAGGACAAAAATAATCAAAACTTCCTAAGTAAAGTTGAAACTATTGCTTTGGATGAATTGGATGAAAACAACATTTTGAAACTAGGTCAGGTCTTGGGTGGACTTAAATTTAAGAAGGTGGTTGGTCAGAATTGTAGTTCAAAGTCTGTAAAGGCCTTAGCTATGGCTTTGCAACATACTCAGGTCCAGGAGTTGGATTTGTCTGACAACACTCTAGGTTCAGAAGGTGCAAAGGCCTTAGCTGAAGCTTTGCCAATGACTGAAATTCACGTGCTGCATGCATCAACCAACAGCATTGGTTCAGAAGGGGCAAGGGCCTTAGCTGAAGCTCTCCCAAGAACAAAGATCCAGGATTTGGATTTATGCAATAACAATATTTTTGCAATAGGTGCAAAGGCCTTAGGTGAAGCTTTGCCAAGTACAGAGATCCAGAACCTGGATTTATCTTTCAACAGTATAGGTTCAGAAGGTGCAAAGGCCTTGGCTAGTGCTTTACCCGCTACTCAGATTAAGATTTTGAACTTATTCAGTAGTGATATTACTTCTGGAGGTGCAGAGGCTTTAGCCGAAGCTTTGCCAAGCACTAAAATCCAGGCACTGGATTTAAGTTATAACAATATTTTTTTCGAAGGCGCAAAGGCCTTAGCTGAAGCTTTGCCAATGACTAAAATCCACAAGCTGCGTTTATCAAGCAACAACATTGGTTCAGAAGGCACAGAGGTCTTGGCTAACGCTTTACCAGCTACTAAGATTAAGAAGTTGTATTTTGAGATCAGCAATATCAATCCAGAAGCTGCAAAGGCCTTGGCTGAAGCTCTGCCAAGGACTAAGCTGCAGGAGGTGGATTTATTTTTCAACACTATTAGTTCAGAAAGCGCAGAGGCCTTCGCTAACGCTTTACCAGCTACTCAGATAGAGATGTTGAATTTGTATAGCAGCAATGTTACTTCGGAAGGCGCGAAGGCCTTAGCTGAAGCTTTGCCAAGTATTAAGATCCAGGAGCTGGATTTATCATAAACCGCTATTGATTCAGGAGACGCAAAGTCCTTGGCTGTAGCTTAGCCAAGTACTATGATTCTAGCTGCAGCGTTGCCATAGCGTCAGCTCAAAGGGTTGAATTCAGATAGCAACAACAATATTTCAGGGTGTGGAGAGGCCTTGGGTAAGGCTGTGAAAACTCTTATCCCGAATTTGAGGTCCCAGGAATTGAATTTTCTGAAGTTGAAATTGCGGCTTAATAATATGGGCTCGTCAGGTGTAGATGTATTAGGAGGAGCTTTGCCATTGATAGAGTGGGAATAAGCAATTCAGGCCCATCATGTCCTAACCCGCTGAAGCAGACAAAAGGTTAGGTGGAGCAATTGAGCAGAAGTTTTTTGTCTCAAATGTCTCGTTGCGTAATTGCAGTGGAAAGAGACAGAGAAATGTCACGGTGTCACGGTTCTTTCGGTCATGATACCTAAAAGCTGTGCCTATAGTGTTGCTATACTTCAGTGTAGCATATTATTCATCATGCATTAACCATCGTGCACACGTGTTGCACATAATTTGTACTGAGGCTACAAATTACTAGACATGCCGAGAATTCAAGTCATGCATGTTTATTGTTCTTTGTTCCATTTGATTTCCTCCTCCCAACCCTTTCCTCCCCTCATAACTGAGAAATAAATGCCTCTCAATACAACACCGCAAGTGTGTACTTAAAAGTCCTGAAACCCATTGCCCCATGTGATCTTCAGCTTCCCTGTGATTCAAGAAGCTCACCGAGGCCTCCAGTGGTTCTGGAGTCACTCAGCAGCTCATGCATTTCACGACTTGACTCACATACTGTATTTGTTCAATAGACATAGCTTTAATGGCAGCATTTCAGATCGGAGCTGCTCAGGGCACTGCTGACAGACATGGTACCTCGTAACACTGCCATCTTCCAACATCTTTGACCGGGCTGAGCACATTGCCAAGCAGGAGCACAATCAAATGCTTTTGCATCCAAACTTCCTAGGCCTAGCCTCAACCCCTGGTAATTGTGCTGGCAGATCCAGGGAGAAAAAACCACCCTAGTCTACACAGTACGAGAGCGAGGAGGACGCGCAGAGAGGCGATGCGCATGTCTCTCACCCCAACAAGTACATCTACAATGTAAGCATGTACTTGAACAGAAGGAATATGACCACATGACCAACTATGACCATGGTGACTTAGCCTCAGAGTGATGCTGAGTCTGCTTCAACCTTGTCTGGTCCACAGCAGCAGCTGCAAGAGAGACATAGACCAGGATAAGATATAAGGACAGAGTGGAGTTCTAATTCACGCCAAAATGGCCTGGACAGACATGAGATCAACAACAACATGGTTTAGCATGAATTAAATCCTTCGACGAGTCACGCAAGTGGAAGTATTCGGCAAGCTTTTCGTAGGTTTCAGGCCGGGTGTCATAAAAGCTGGCGAAGGTTCTGCTTTTCTCTTATTTCTTTTGGTCATCAGAAGACCTTTTACGTACGTACATTCCTCAATCGCATCTGCACTCTTGCTTTTGAGAGCAGCCGAATGATATTGTCTGGTTCTCCTGGAAATTCCTTGCATAATCTGTTTTGTAGCTAATGAGTTTTGGGTCTCTTATGAGGTCTTTCCTATGGATCTCATGGAAGACCCTCTCGAACTCTTTGATTTGATCAAGCCAAGTCACACACGTTACACATGGTTCAGTCTTACCTCAGAGAGTTTCCTTTGAGGTAACTTGATGTGGGAGAACTCTCCGTGCCCCCCATGATCGTGTTTCTCTTCTGCAGTGTTCACTTCATACTTTGTCGTGTCTTGGAACTTTCTGTTTGTGACGTCACAGCCTCGCCGGCCAAAACGACCGATGGGAAGACATCCCAGGTCGAGACGTACAGGTTGGCCGGTTAGGCTTCACTTGAGGGCTGAAGTTGTCAGCAACAGCTGACAAGCAGCCCTCCCCCCGTAACAACGGTGTGGGACAAAACACCTGGCAAAATCCAGAGCTTCCCAGTGTCAAGGGACACATGTGAGACAGGATTGTACAAAGCAGACTCTGTTTTGTCGTCAGTACCTTGTTAAAGCTTTCATTACCTGTTTGTGCACGATGCAGCATCACTTGTCTCAATTCACTGGTGTTTGAAATGTAATGACCCTCAATGCACAAAAGGTCAACTTAGATATCTCATGAACACATTTGGAATTTCATGTACAAGCTCCTCCACCTTCAACTGATCAAATATTGAATTCACAATTTAGTTAAAGTTTGTCTACTATGTAAGGGTCATTTTGGCCAAAAGTTGTTCACAAGATGACCCCAACTGGGGTCATCACAGAGAAGGAGAAGAAGCGTTCAACAATTGTCAGAGTGGTTTAAGCCGGAAACTGGCCTGCCAATACAATGAGGGTCTTGAAACGGCCTAAGAGCGCAGTCTACTAAGAGGAGGAGGCCGCAGGAAAGTCAAAGGAAGAAGAGGCCAAGCAAATGAATGAAGCAACCTTGAACAACCTTAAGATACCTACCAATACATGCAGTTTAACAGTAACTCATACCTGTAGATTTATTTCATGAGAAGAAACCAGATCTCTGGGTCAACTTTGTCAAGAGCGACAATAGGTGCAGGGATAAATCGTGCTGACTCATTGTACCCAAAACTGTATGATCCAACGTCTTAAGATCCTGAGCTCCTGTCACCGACCTATATAGTACTGCTGGCCTTCATATGTTCGTGTAATGAGGATGGTGTAATGAAAGGTGCGAGTCAAAGAGAAGTACCTGACATCAGGCCGAGGGTCACCAGTCAATGACACCAGTTCCAATGCACGAAGGAGTCCTATTGCTGCTGCTCCTTGGACTTCTTCTGTGCTACACATGACAACAAAATGGGTGCATGAAAGGTTGCATTTGGGGAAGGCCTTGACTTCCAGTGGCTCATGTAGTAAATGCAACTCTGGACCTCGATTTTCGCCTCACAATGGCCTCAGACATATAAGTGCTGTGTGATCGCTTGTGCGTGTGCGATAAGAAGCATCTGCTGGCCAAGTTTGGTGACGACTGATGCAGTGACAGAGGCACCCATGACCTGACAGACGGACATGCGGACACACCCACAGAGTACATGCAGATCCCTCGTGCTTTACATGAGTCCATTGGGCTAGTAAAAAAATGCCAACTTCGGATTTTCATTGTGGACGTTAGTCAGTGGCGTAGCTGGTACAAGTCTTATTTTTTGAAAAAAATCATTTGCTATCTACACTTTTGATTTAAAGTTAGTTTTCACACATATTTTTTGAAGCAGCTGAATGGTGAAGTTCCTCTGGCAACACAGGTGGTCGCAGCACTCGGCAGTCGCCTACCCTGGTCCTGCAGTCGGCAGCGTGTTTGGAGTTCGTCGTGTGATCAGAGATGAGACTTGTTATTGATTCTGTCCTAGATTGCCTAAGCCAACGCACTACATAACTTGATATCCAACGAACTATGTTAAATGCTATGTTATATAAGTGTCACTGATTGATCTCACATTTTAGGAGGTAATAGTGGGCAATGTCTAGTATTAGCCAAAAAAAAACCCGCTCAATCAGAGATCCTTTTAAAACGAAGATTTTTTTGGAGTTTGCTATGTACTGTCTAACCATAGATGTTGAGTCCGCTGGTGCTAAAATGTTATGTTATAAAATAGTTATGTTGCTGCACTTCATGCTGTTCTTCATGAAGAACTGCAGGAGGCCTCTTCTGTGGGCCTTGGGCCCGTCTACTCTCCTTTTGTGTAGCTCACTACTGGATCACCTACTGATTCCTCTTTCTCCATATCCGACCGACAGGGCCATCTGTTACACTTCCGTCATGAAGTCAATATCAATGAAAGAAATGGCTACAGTTGCGAGTCTCTTTTGATTGTAACTCTAACTCGCCAGTGCCGCTGCTCAGGTTAGGGATGCTTGCCTGCCAAGCGGGGGGTCTGGAGCTGTCCATCCGTCTCGGAGGAGTCGGGAACAATGACAAACGTGACCCGGTCCATTAGGGGAAGAAAAGGGAGGGATATCTCTGAGGGAGGTAGTGAAACTTGGACGATAACCGGTTTACTCCAATGAATCATGATTCATGTGACGGCCTCGCAGTGCTCGACTGCGATGGCCACGGTGTGTCAGTAGTACTAGGCTGACAGCAGGTGATTTGCATTCCCTTTGCATGCACGTCCAGTCGGGGAGTGTCAAAGAAGAGCTCACGAGCCAAGCAGCAGGTTGCTTAGGAATCATCCAAATCTGCCTGAGAACAATAGTTCGTTGCACTTGAATTTTTGCCTGCCCTCCATTGTGTCAAGACTCTGGAAATCTTGAACCTACTGATGCTTGCCGACAATTTTATAAAATCGGAGGTTGACCGTATCAAGAGTCACTGAGCTGATATCACCACTGATGGACCTGCTCATGGACCTGCTGTTTTCCTCAGGTGTGTAGCATGACGCTGTACGGTGTACAAGCTCAAGGTGATTCTCGCCTTGGTCCTCTGACTCCCCTGCTAAATCCTTGGTATGTCCATTGACGAGCTACGATTAACGCGAGGCAGCATTGGCAGCTGTCCACGTAATCTGGCAACCCTGGCGGTGGTAAACAAAACAAATCTCTATCACGAGGATGGCGGGAGAGCAATCCGAGGACACGGCCTCTCCACAGTTGGAGAACCCCCATGCAAACGTGTGCTTCTTCTTTGTGGAGGCCACGGACCACCCAGGCAACCCCGTCAGCGTCGAGCGGACCAAGCTACTGCGTTTGACCGCGGCTAACGCCGACAGGTCCTTTGATCAATGGATTTATCCAGAAGGAGCCATCACCTTCGCCGCGATCAAGCGGTCCGCCTTGACGATGTCATCGAAGGGGCAACTTATGCAAGGGGGAAAAGTTTTGAAGACGCGGTCGGAGGAGGCTGCGCTCAGGCTATTTCTCACCTTCATCAAGAGGTCAAACAATTCTGGCAGAGTGTTTCTCGTCGGCGATTGCAGCTGCAGGCGCCAAGCAGAGGTACTCACACAGGCGCTGCAGAGACACGAGCTCAAGCCTCGGATCGACGTGACATTTTGCTCAGTGAAGTCCCTCGCCGCCCTGACGCCCAAGTCCCGGGACTTGGCACAATGCAAGTTGTATCCCAAAGATTGGCTCAACCGACTGTGTCGGCTCCTTGACGTCCCTGTGATCAAGGGGTATTCCACCGTCAGCACGGTGAAGACGCTCAGATCCCTCGCGTACGCCCTCCTTCGGAGTTCCGAGCTTCCAGAGTCTCTAACGACCATGGTCCGTCGAAGCGGGGAGACCTGGGACTTATGTATAAGCGCAGCTTAACGTACATTTTCGCTGTTTTTTTACTTTTTCATGTTTGAAGTATAAAGAATTCGTTCTGTCGGCTGCGACATCCTAAGTCTCAAGAGCGTTTTTCAAGTCTTCACTAAAGTGATGCTCTTGTATCGGCCTCGGCTGCTGTCGGTGCTCTCTCAGCCTCCTCCGCACCTGCACAGTTGCTCCTTCAATGGGCACAAAAACCAGGTACTCCAAATCTTGGTTGCTGATCTCTGCCACACTGTCCAGTCTGTTGAAAAGACTCGCGATCTTCTTCTTCATTTCTGAACTCGAGCAGGATTCCACGGCCTCACTCAGAGTCTTGACTGCCTCCACAGAGAACCAGGGCTTCGTCTTCCGGATGAGGGGCTCGTCCGTTGGTCTGACAGACTCCTCAATAGTGTCGATGGCGTCATCAAAGCGCCCCATTTTGGCGAATAAGAAGACCTATAACGTGTGCAGGTTGTAGTAGGCAAAAGGACATGCCCGCTAATACAGACTCATGTCAGACCATGAACGCGTGGGCGGCGAAGACCAACACTAGCCATATCTGGAAACACTCCTTGAGGGACAGCTAGTTCCGCACCACGTACGTGGCACTGGGAACTTTAGATATGTCAGACACTTGACCCAAAATGTCATAGCGTGGTGTTCGAAGAATTGTGCTGTACCTGCATGTTAGCCCTGAGCCTTCCCTTCCTCGCGAACTTGAGTTCCTCGTGGGCCAGGGCAAAGTGTCCGTGCTTCGCGGCCAAAAGGGCATAGATGAGGGCGGCTCTCGAAGATCTCCACTCAGACTTCTTCATGCCCACGTATTGGGTTGCCCGCGTGAAGTCGTTCTTTTTGAAGCAGGCGGCCATGGCCAGAGTGTACAAGTCATGAGTGATGTCATTGGTTTCTGCCAGGAGCCAGTCGAAGAAGGCCAGCATTTCGTCCAACTCATCATGGTCAAACAGCAGCTGGCAGTAGTTAAGGCAGATGTAGCGGGAGGTCGGCGGCATCGAGTCTTTCTCGAACAGCTGGAAAAAGATGAGTCCTGAGCGGCACAAGAACAGCGTGTCCCAAAGATGAGACTTCTATCAATGAATTCCGTTGACAACTAAAGCTCAAGAAGAGTCCCACCTGAATCTGCTTTTGGAACGTCGGGTCTCCCACCAGCTGCTTGACCGGCGCCAACACACGCAGCTGCCGGCCCGCGACTGTGAAGTCCCTGGCCAACGTTCTGTTCATTCTCTGAACGGACGGGTTCTCGACTCGCGTGTCCGCCGCGCGGCGCGCGAACATGCGGATCACATCGGCGGCCGCTTCCAGGTCCTCACTGTTAGACGCGGAGTAAAGCAAACGCTCGACATCGTCACTCAACAAGACGTTGCCCCAGTTGGAGCCGTCGCCGTCTTGCGCGGCGCCCGTCTGTTGCAGGGCGACGGCTTTTTGCCTCTCGCGCTGGGCCACCGAGTGCGTGTTCAGATAGTCTTCCTTCTTGGCGAGAAATTTGTCTCCGCCGAGGTACTCGTCCGAGAAGATTGTCCTAGTCAGGCTGGGTGCCAACCGCCACTGGCCACGCAACAGGAGATAAGACAGCGACATCACTGAACATGCACACGACGTCGTCCTTCTGCACGAACGCGAGCCTGTGGGTGGTTTTGCTCGTGTTTACCTTTTCTCCTCACACGCCGAACTGACATCGTAGATGGCTGCAGCGTCGGACAACCCATAACACTGGCGTAAAAGTTCACGACGAAGTCGACCAGGCAAATTTTAACGTGTAACTGTATTCAGTCCTTAGAAAAGTTATAAAAACGAGATTGAAGTGACTGTTGTTCAGCTCTGGGAGAACTTCCAGGTCAGCCATCCAAATACGCAGAGGAGCGGCGCGGCTGGTCTGATCTTGCTGGCGTCGTTGCAGTTGTCTGTGGTGCACAAGCACTGCTCGACGGAGTTCCGCCGGAAGCAACGGAGGTTCTGGTTCCTGTGGTCCATGTAGATGTCCACTTCATCCCACTGTTTTCTGGAGCACCCGCGAGTCGTCACGTAGCCGCCGTCAACTAGAGAAGATATCTGTCGATGTACAATGCGTGGCAGCAGTGGAGTCAAGTCGTTTGCAGAAATACTTCGACGACGGGAGTGATCTCGGTGAAGTTGGACATGTGCGTGCACATGCTGGCTACGTTCTCTTCATCGTAACTGTACCACCGAGCCTTCATATGTGCGTCAAAGGCCTGCCAAAGACATGTCCTTGTGCACCACAAATCCTACCTTGAAATAATGGTGCTGCAAGCGCTTTTCAACTCGTGGTTGTCCGTGCAAATCTCGGAGCACAGGAGTCCAATTCAAGTTGTGCTTTCTCTGGCTAAAGCTGAGACTATTGCTAAATGTTTCATACCGGTAGCTTGAAATTTAACGGCACTCAGAATGTGGAGCATCACATCAAGAAGTGGACACCACTGCTGCACTGTATACAACGTGCTACAACGTGCTGACTCCTCAAGGCCTGCCAGAAGTGCAGGGAGCACAGTTGGTACTTCTACACCGTGAGAGAAGGTCGAGGTCTTAGATCTGAGCTTAGGCCCAGGCTTGAGTGAGGCCTTCTTTGAAAGCTAAGAGTTTCCATCTGGAAGACATGCAAGCCTGCGCATCGCAACCTTCAATGAAATCTGTTCATGCCATTAGCTCGAGACCCTGTTCAGTCATCGTAACTCAAGTGGATCCTTCCATACCCAGCTCTGTCGTCTTTTCGCAAAATACCGGCTTCCTCTCCCGGACCCAGGGCTCGGAGTCGCAGTTCATCTGAACGTGAGGCCGGTAGTCGAAGGGATCCAGGCAGCGGATGTCCCGGTAGCTCTCGCACTTGTAGCAAAAAATAGCGTCCACTGAAAGCAACAGATTCAGTGACAACAGAGTGGGCGTCTCAGTGGCGCCGCAAAGTAACTCTGGCCCTACCTCCTTGGATGACGAGATCCTGGAGCGCCAGGAAGGCGATGGCGAGCAGCGAGTTCGACGCGTGCATAGTCCTTCCCGACAAGTTCGACTAGAGGCTGAACTGCTGCGGCCGCCTCATTTGCCGCCCATTTTTCTCCTCAAGCAGTTCTTGCAGGGAGCTCAGCTGTGTGCCCACGACCTCTCACATCCAGAAGAAGGATAGGTGAGCCCTTTTCGTACCTGGGTTCGTCGCCTGAACAAGAGAGGTTTCGTGAGAGTTGCGCCGCAACTTCCGAGGGAGATTTGAGTAATCTGTGACAACATCAGCTGCGAATACAAGGTCCTCAGCAACAAATAATTTCCTGTGAAAGCAGCTGGACTCTGCTGGAACAAAAGACTTTTTTCCTGGCCGAGTCCTGTCACAAAGAAGAGGAACAGCTCCAAGTCCAAGGAGTCGCCATGACCAACAGAGACTCCTCTCCAGACTCGAAGCAAATGTCGCTGACTCTGACGACGCAGAACATCCGCGCTGTCGCCGTGGCTGTCTTCTTCGGGTTCCGTCACGCCATCGGTGGCGCCTTCTGGCTCTTCCAGTTGGACGCCCGAGCAGACAGAAACAAGGAGAAGAAGGTCTTGCAGCGCGACATCAGAAAGGAGCGACTCCTCAACAGGGAGAGTCCGGCCAGAGAGCTTGAGAACTTTGCCAAGCGCCGCTCCATCGAACGCAGAGAGCAGGGCGGATACTTCAGAGAAGTCACAGTAGCGGCGACCTCGGCGACCGCTGCGTCATCGACACACCCACCTCGCATTCTCGAGCGCACGGTCAAGTGCTCGCTACTCAACGGGCTGCTCTTCTTCAGCACATACCTATTCTACAACTACCTGCTGACTCCCTTAATCGAGGCCATGTTCTTCTCTCCGCAAGGCCCCTTGGCGCAGTACAGAGGAGGAGGGGGAGGGGGAGAGTGGACGTGGGTGCGACAGACACTCGACACTATCTTCTCCACCTTCTGGCTGATGCCGCTTTTCTTACTCAGCAAGGTCGTCAACGCCCTGTGGTTCCAGGTAACATTCTCTGTCTTTATTCGTTGGCCTGGAAGCTTCTAGGACGCTTCCACTTCTTCCAGGATATTGCGGACTCTGCGTTTGACTCCTCCCGGACAAGACGACGCATGATGTCGTCGGTGACGGTGATGTTGTCGGATACGATCCTCTCTGTGGTCGTTGAGTGCCTTTTCCTGCTGCAAGCGAAGGTTTGCAGCTTTTTGCCTATCACCATCCTGGGCTCTAGCCTTCATTTCTTCCACCTGTGCCTGCTGAACTCGCTCTACAGCTTTGAGTACAAGTGGTACAACCAGGGCATCGAGCTCCACCGGCGCCTGACGTTCATCGAACATCACTGGCCTTACTTCTTGGGATTCGGCCTACCACTCACTGTACTCACGTTGCTGCCCTCCAGCTTTGTGGCCTCGGGCTGCGTCTTCTCCATCCTCTTTCCACTGTTTATCATATCGGGCAACCAAGCGCAGGTCGTGATGACGGCCTCAAACGTCACCGTCAACGTCTTTCATCCCACCATCCTCGTCAGCAACGTCATCTTCTCCAAGCTGCTCTGGATGAAGAAGGAGAAGAAAGCGACTTCGAGTTCACAGAAGAAGCCTCGTGACCCCGCAGCCGCTCAGTCGCACAAGAATGTTTTGTTTTCGTTGTAGCAGATGATGATCGAGATCAACTGATTCATACAGTCATATTTTGCTCAAGTATCAGAACTTCGCTGGATATTGTATGTACTACATGAGAATACGCCTACATACAGTTTTAAGTATGATTGACAATGTGAGCTCGAGACCGTATCCAAGTCGTCTTGGGGCTTGTCATCCGTTGTGAAAGCTAGGAGAGGGTGAAGATCGGGGATTCCTTCACCTTGGGGGTCTGAGAAGACTTCGCCGGGAGAACAGAATCTATGGCTGTGAACCAGTTAGCATCAATGCTTTATAGATAATTTCTTTCCGACAACAAACATATCATTCTTCAGGTTTCTCAATAGCACTGAATGATCTGTGCAACTTGAAGTCAGTTGTCCGACTCATTCTCGCCAACCCAGCCAGAGAGGATGAGATCGATGGCGGCCTGCAGATCGCCATCCATGACCTTGAGCGCCTGTCTCGCTAACCCCTCATCCACGATGCCCATCTCGCGCATCTTTTCAATTTTCTCCTCGTCCGACGGCTGCTGGGGCCGCGCAGTCGCCGAAGCCATTGCCTGCTCCATCGCAGCGCGGAACATATCGGGGGTGATCGCCTGCGGCGCCGCCGAGGAAGAAGCCGCAGGCTCCGCAAGTCTGGCGCTGTTGCTATTGGCCGCGGTCATTCCGGTCATGCCACCAAACAAAGTGTCCATCACTGAGCCGGTGGCCGGAGTTCTTGGTCCATCGGAATTCCCTTGGGCAGCTGCGATGGCGGCCGCGAGCTGATCCGGAGTGATGGCAGAAAAAGACCGGTTCCTCTGGATACCTTCACCCACCTCCATTTGCTCTTCGTCATCATCGTCTTGACCGGAGAGTTCGTCCAGGTGGTACGAGAAAGGCGCTGGAACCCGGCCATCACCAGCCGACGGACCAGGTCCAGTTCTTGATGTTGTCGCCCGCTCCTCATGAACGGCTGCTGCCAGGTTGGAGAGAGCCTCGCACAGACTCGGATGCTGTTGTCCCAACTTCTTCACCGTCTCCATCTTGAGCAGCATGAGTAGCATCTCAGGCTTCGAAAGGAGCGCCAAAGCAACCGGATCTTCTACCAATCCTGGGCAGGCGGCTACGAGGCTCTCCAGATTTTCCCGGTCCGTCAGGCGCTTGAGCACGTTTCCCAACGCCGGATTCTGGATGGCCATTTCAAGCGCCAGACAGAAGCTTTTGATCTCCTGATCGGTGAAGTTTTTAGGTTCTATGGGCTTTGCCACTGCGCCGGTAGGTTCCTTGATGGCGTGGACGCACGAGCCGCGCTTGACGCCAAACGAGGCCAGGGACGCCCCTTCCTGGTTGAGGAGGCGGCCGCAGTAGAGCAAATTCATTCGCTCGAGCTGCGGCGCCTTCTGCGTCACCCGAGCCTTCAACTGCGCCACCGTCGTTTCCCCGATCTCCTCCGGCGTCAGCGTCAATCGGACGGCCTTTCCGTCCACCCACGCGATCACGTTGGCCATGGCGAAGGACTCTGCCGGACTGATGATGTAGCAGATTTTTGCTCAACTCCACTATGGTGAAGCAGAATCACTGTACACAGACGACCACTTCATAGCTTTGTCACTCAGCTGAGCCCAGTAGCTCCCCCTGGCGGAGATGTCCCTAATGTCATTCCCTCCCATGTCTGTCCTACATAAGGAGCCTTAAACGTGCTACTTAGAGTACTTATGTCTAGTTGTGTTTCATAAGTTGTTGAAGGAGGCTGGCACGCTGTAGGTTTTGTCTGATTTATCCATTGTTGAACAGTTTTTAGGCCTCAATGTCTCAAAAACTACACCAAACAGGCAAAATTGACCTTTCTAAACTGACAGACCAGAGTAGACAGGTGGAGGAGAGACCTGTGACCAACCCCTAAAGATTAAACTAATGTTCTTACGAGAAATACCTGGCGTATTTTTCTAATATTCCTAAACTCCTCTAATATGCTCCCAAAATGAGCAGTGCGCCTTTTAATGCACGCTAAGAAATTATGCGTGTTTCAACTGAACAACACTAAGAGTTGTTCCGACGGAGTTCAATGAAGTCTTGGTTCGCTTCATTCTTTGCTTCAGTGCGCACCAGAATCTGGTGCGCCTTATCTATGAAAATGGACCCGTTCATTGATCTTGGGCATCATAATCCGGTGCGCCTGAGGGTCCGAAAACTACGGTATATTTCCGCATATAAGTATAATATATATATATATAAGTATGGCAGACTTTGTGATCAACTTTTTTGGAGTGCTGTCGACCCGGACGTTTAGAATGCCTCTTCGTCTTCTTGTGGCGTCCCCACCACAAGGTCGTCAGGACCATTGGACAAGTCCTGCATCCGATGACCTCCGTCAGTGGAGAAACTTCTTAGTGTGCCACATGTTCATGCAAGAGGACAGGGACGTCAACCCCGAGAGGAGAACAATTTCCGGAAAGTTGAGCTAGAACAGGCAATGCTTGTCAACTAAATCCCACAAGACAATGGTGATTCTTGGAGGGTCAACAACGTGGTTTTTCTTGGCACCCCAGGACCTTGATTAGTCGTCCACGTTCCTTCTGGCCAAGTCGTCCTTCCTCTTCTTGAAGTTCCTCATCTTTCTCTTCAGCCTTATGATGAACTTGACACTAGCAGCCAACCTCTTCTGCTCGTCTCGGCAGAGTCTCGGACACACGTCCTCGCTGTCAGTGTCCGCCGGAGGATCTCTGCGGAGCGCGACGAAGGTGGCCGCGGCAGCTAATACGAGGGCGAAGTACGGCAAAAAGTCAGCTACTCGTGCCAGGAGAACATCGCAACACATGACCGAGTAGCCGTAGGGAACAAAAGCTCACGGATCTGCCACGCAGAGGGAACACCACCACGAGGACCAAACTCCGAGAGACTCCTGTGTCCCCATCTTACAGCCTTTGTCTCTCCTTGCCCCCGTCCTCGTCTCCTGTGCAATGCAGAGATATGTATCGAATCATGTCTCACATCACCGGTGCTAAGTCAGCAACTGGACACTTCAAAGAAGTCTTCAATCCCTCGTATGGAGCACGAGGACTTGAACACAGCAAGTGGAACAGAAGTCTTGCTTTAGGAGTGATCTTGACTTCGCTGAATCAATTCGGACGTCCTCCTTACTGACTTGTGTTGCTCCACTTCCACCACTGTCATTGATCACTCAGTATTTTGCAATCATTGATCAGCTTCAATTTCTTCAAGTGATTACTACTGGTAATCAGAGATCACTTCGCAGCATTGAAGCAAACAACATACTCATTGAAGCTCGCGGTACGTTTGTTTACGTTTGTACTCACTCAAGTCTGCCGTTGGCCAACTCTGCCTTTCTTGGGCCGTTTCCCGACAGCCTCGCTGAACCTGTCACTAGTGATGCACGATCCCGGTTTGGGGATGGCGATCGGATCTCGGATCTTCGGTGAAAAAAGGTTGGATCTGGAGCAAATCCTGGATCCTGCCTCTGTCAAAAACAAACACATAAGTAAACCTGACCCCCCACGACACGGATGGAAAAAGAGCCACTGCGCCATAAGTTACTATAGTTAGTGATTTGAATTCCTGGTTTCTGTTTTATGTTAACTGCTAAAAAAGCAGGTTAACTCAAACCCCAAAATTCATCCTAAAATGGAAAGGAGGACAACCAACGACAGTAAGACTTGGACATATCCTGACTGAGGTTCTGACCCATCTTGTTGCATGATCGTCGATGTTGTTCCTGGAACTCGTCTCATGGTTGAAGATGAGGCTGCATTCACCAGTTCACATCGGCATCAATCGGATAGGGCCAGATCAGAAAGATCAGTAAAAACCGAGAATGCGGAACCTCAGTTACAGACAGGACAGTTGAACCTAACTCGACTACTGTCATCCTCTATTCTTCCTGTTGCACTGGATCCAAAGATCCGCACCCTGACATGGACAAGAGGGATCTTGTTCGGATCTCTTGAAAATTGGCAAAGGCGTCCGGATCTCGGATCATGTCGTATCACTACCTCGTCTCCCTCATCCCTCTGCTGCTGTCCACAGAGCGGCCGGCAGAGAGAAGGGGCCGGCAATGTGTCGGATAGATGTTGTTGCTATGTGCTTGGTGACTTCCAGTCATACGTTGTAACCAGGCTCCTCGTACGAAGCAGCTCAGGATCACGGGATCCGCGGCGACGTCACCGTCGTCGTCGCGTGAGCTTTCCCAGAATATTGATCGCTCCCTAGGTCTCCTTCAGTGTCCTTCACGCGACCCCTACGACGGCTACGCCTTCAGACTTCACTGCTCCCTTTAAAAAATAATCTTGGGCGCAGGGTTGCCAGGACTTGGGACTGAAAAGGGCCAGAACTTCGACACGTGCAACATATGCACTATGATGCCCAGTCCACGGGAGTCTTCACCACCATTGACAAGGCCTCTGCTTACTTGAGTGGTGAGCACAGCACATGGACAGTGTGATGACCTCAATTCATGATGTGCCACTTTCAAGGAAAGCCAAGACGGTGGTCATCTCTGCGCATTCGACCACTGCCCCCATGTGGTGATGGGGGAGACTCACCAAAAACCCTGCATGAAGGTCGTCTTCCTTCCGTGATGCCATATTGCGGGTTGGATGACCTTAGCTGAAGGCACCAGGCAGTTGGTGGTGCAGCTGACATTGGAGAGGACTTTCATGCTGGGATCATAGTTTCACATCACAAATTCATGGTGTCCGTGTGCTGCGCTCATCCACGGACTCCCACTCAACAATGGCTACATGATCTCACCACTCAAGTAAGCAGAGGCCTTGTCAATGGCGGTGAAGACTCCCGTGGACTGGGCAACATACTTGACATCCACTGAATGGCTGCATGATCTCACTCACCAAAGGCCTTAAAAGTTTCTCGAGTACACTGAAATAAATGTGTGCCTATTGCTATTCTGCTATGTTGTGCTAGTCACTTAATGCTGCAAATTCATCTGTTCCAACCAATTGCAACTTGCGATTCGATGAGGAACACGGTCGAGGAGCGAGTGAGGCCGAGGCCGCGCAAGAGGAGCAGGAACAGAAGCCAGAACAACCGGTTAATATCGATTGCTGTAGAAATAGCAGATCTTTCTTCGAAACCGATTGGTAACCCTGGTCTTTTCCAGAGTGCCGGGTGAGAAAAAGGAGAGCCTTTCCCTCTTTTCCTCTCGGTTACTCCAAGGCTCGCCTTCATCACGTGACTCACACGAGCTCCTCCTCTGTACTCGTACAACCGGTTGTTCTGGCTTTTGCTCCTGCTGCGCGTCGAGGAGAGCGAGGAGGACGAGCAGGCCACGGGCGCCCGCTGCTCCTCTTGGGGCTTGGCTTGACGGCTACACTGTTCTCTCTCGCTCGTCGACCGCCGACCACTGCAGACGTCGTCTCCGTTCCTCATCCTCCACTCTCCTTCTCAAGATGGCTCCCAAAATCGGTATCAACGGCTTTGGCCGCATCGGTCGCCTGGTCCTTCGTGCCGCGCTGGCAGCCGATGTCGAAGTCGCCGCCATCAACGATCCCTTCATCCCGCTCGACTACATGGTCTATATGTTCAAGTACGACTCCACCCACGGGCGCTACAAGGGAAACGTTAGCGTCGATGGGGATAAGCTGGTCATCGACGGCAAGAAGATAGCGGTCTTTGGCGAGAGAGATCCCACTGCCATTCAGTGGGAGTCCGTGGATGTCACCTACGTTGTCGAGTCCACAGGAGTCTTCACCACCGTCGAGAAGGCCTCCGCTCACTTGAGTGGTGAGCGCAGCACGCAGAGACCATGATCACCTGAATTCGTGATGAGCCACTTTTTCTTTCAGGAGGAGCCAAGAAGGTTGTCATCTCTGCCCCATCGGCGGATGCCCCCATGTTCGTGATGGGCGTGAACCACGAGAACTACGACCCCAGCATGAAGGTTGTCTCCAATGCCAGTTGCACCACCAACTGCCTGGCGCCTTTGGCTAAGGTCATCCACGACGAATACGGCATCGTCGAAGGTGTGGTAACTGCAAATGGATCAGCCGAGTGGCGTGTGGCTTGTAACGTATATCTAACTCTTAGGCCTGATGACAACCGTTCATGCGACAACTGCAACTCAGAAGACCGTGGATGGCCCCAGCAACAAGAACTGGCGCGACGGCCGCGGCGCTGCCCAGAACATCATTCCGGCGTCCACCGGGGCTGCCAAGGCTGTCGGCAAGGTGAGGAAGAAGTGGGTCAACTCGGGTTGTTGCGGTAGTCGTTGCTTGGATCTGTCAGCTATAACTTGCGGCTGTTCGATCTCAAGAGGAGATTAATTTGTCTGGGCGGGTGTTCCAGGTGATCCCTGATCTGAATGGCAAACTGACAGGCATGGCCTTCCGCGTGCCCACACCTGATGTGTCTGTGGTGGACCTGACTTGCCGCCTGGAGAAGGAGGCCACGTACGAGGACATCTGTGCCAAGATCAAGGAGTACTCCGAGGTAGTTAAACGTAGATCCTAGTCACTTTTCTGGGTGGGGTGGGGTGGGGCGGGGGGGAGGGGACATTGCAGACCTACCTCATGAAGGGGAATTGAAGTTCTTGACTTACCTAACGTTGCCATTCGCAGGGCAAGATGAAAGGCATCTTGGGCTACACCGAGGATCAGGTGGTGTCTACTGACTTCGTAGGCGAAGAGCTTAGCTCCATCTTTGACGCCAAGGCAGGAATCCAGCTGAACAAGAAATTTGTCAAGCTCGTCAGCTGGTACGACAACGAGTTCGGATATTCCACGAGGGTCATTGACCTCATCAAGCACATGATTTCAAAGGATAACTGAGGAGGAAGACGAAAATTTTAGCAAGTAGTTTGATGTTTTTTGACATCTCTTGCTGATGTGCACGCTCTGCAATAAATTTTATCCTTTTCCAGGGAGTGCAACAACTGTAATGTCTGACTTTGGTCACTGTACACCTGTAGGAGCCAGTGTAGAAGGCTCCGAAAGCTTTGCCATTGTCTGATGTAGTAGCTGTTGACTTTCAACGTGACTCAAACTCTCCCGCCGCCCAAATGACACCTCTTGGCCCTGGGCCAAGTGGGGCATTCTTTGATGAGTCGTCGTAGTGAGCGATGCCGATTTCCAAGCGCTGGGTGTTGTCGTCGAAGCGGGTGTCTGGGATCCCGGAGGAGTCCGACTTCAGCCTTGAGGAGGACCAGACGGCGGACCTCCGCAAGGGCGAGATCCTCTGCAGGGCACTTTTCTTGTCGGTCGACCCCATCTACCGGCTCAATATGGCTTACGCAATGGACGTAGGCGAGATCATGCCCGGCAGGCAAGTGGCCAGGGTAGTGGAGAGTAAAAACGGCGAGTTTCCCAAGGGAAAGGTGAGTCGGTCCGACTTGAGAGAGACCTGTTCTGGCCAGTGAAACTGCCCGAATGGGTATTTTGATCTCTCCGTGCCACATTCCAACCTCGTCGTAGTCATGCACGTCCCACGAGCGCATCAATACGCACTCACGTACATATAGACGTACTTAAACTTTGTCGACAGTTGGTGGTCGGCTCTCTGGGTTGGCAGACGTACTCTGTGTGTGACCCCGAGAGTCGCCAGAGCATCTACGAGGATTCCGTGCCTTTGGTGACGCCGCTGCCTCCCCAGCTCGACTCCTCCGGCTTGCCCAAGTCGGCCTGTCTGGGCGTCCTGGGCGTTCCAGGAGTGTCCGCCTACCTGAGCCTGATGGAGAAATGCAAGGTGAAATGCGGGGAGACGCTGGTCGTGTCCTCTGCAGCCGGTCAGATCGGGCACTTGGCTGGGCAGATCGCAAAGTTCCTGGGCCTCAAGGTCATCGGCTACACAGGCGACCCTGACAAGGCATCCTGGATCAAGACAGAGCTGGGATTCGACTGGGCATTCAATTATAAGTGCGTTAAATGCATATTTTTTAGTCCCGCCCGCCCTCTGCAATTATGCTTTACCCCTTAACCCGTGTAGAATAAATGAGATACCCCAATTCAACCCCGTGGCTCTCAACCCCTCACGTGAGGTTGAACTCCGTCATGCAGGTTTCGTTTTCCTTCTCCCTCAGAACTCAAGACGTCGTTCAGACGCTCAAGATCTCCGCTCCCAACGGCGTGGACGTTTTCCTCGACTCGGTGGGTGGCGCATTTCACAACACGGTCCTGGCGCACATGGCGCAAAACGGGCGCGTCTGCATCTTCGGGAACCTGTCCGTGTACAACAATCCCAGAGACATTCCCCTCGTGCCTTCCCACGATCTGGCCGTGGCACTCAAGGTGAAGCGTCCAGTGTGCTGTTTCAAGCATGATGCAATGGAGAAAAGCTCCACTCGTTCAGACAATGCTCACTTTGTAGCTCTTTTTTGTGGCTCACAGCGATGATTTCTTTTTGTGCTTTTCTTTGGTCAAGGGCTTGAGCATCATGGGCTTCAACGCCCTCGGCCACCCTGACAGGAGAGAAGAGGCCCTGGATCAGTTATCGGACTGGTGCAGGGACGGCTACATCGACCCATACGAGCACTCAGTGGAGGGATTCGAGAACCTACCCACGGCATTCATTGACATGCTCAACGGCAAGTCGCAGGGAAAGGTCATCGTGCGAGTATGACGAGAACTTTCGCTGTGTGTACTGTATATTTGTCAGAAGAAAAGAGGCCTGAACCAATGCATGAATGAGAACGAAAAGATTAAGCAAGCTTTTTAAGGCTTTGCAAGACCTTCAGGTGTCCGTAGCACTCCTCCTTGTTGACGTCCAGCTCCCTCTGCAGGTCACAGATCTGCTGCTGGGCGTTGGCAAGAATGCTGCAAATGAATGGATGAAGAGTCAGAGTGCGTCGACGTCATCAAGTACGAGCAGTTGACAACTCTGTAGTCGTTGCAAAATTATTGTTGAATGCGCTTTAAGAGCATCCTTTAGAAACAATTTCAGCGCTGGACACGCAACCTAGCCGCAGTCGGCGCACGTTCGTGAACGAGGGAATGCATGTTATTGTTGTCATCGTTGTTGCAATAGCATTAATGATAACAACAATAACATGGTCGTGGTGACTAGCCATTGGTAGTGGCGGTCGAGCGTTACGTGTCTTTTTCCACGATCTCGTTGGTCAGCAGGCGATTCTTTCTCTTGACTTCGGTCAGGTGAGACCTCAACTCGGCCAGACGCGACGACCTCCGCGACTCTTCGGGCTCCTCCTTGTCCTGCTTCTCCTCCTCGTCGAAGGAGGAAGACCTCATGGACAAGGAGCCGCTGCTTGAAGAAGAAGGTCCGAATGAATTGGACCTGGCAACGAAGACAAAAAAAAGTTGCATAATTCCAGATAGCAAATCCAGTCCTGCGTGATCCGTCCGTCCATGGCCTGACCTGGAGTCCTCGGGCACGGTAGGCAACTCGGACACCTTCTGATTGAGGCGGCAACAATGCAGCCTTTTCAGTCTTGCAACGTCGCCACCTAAGACTGAGACCTCCCTCCTGAGGCTTCTGTTGGCCCTCAGCACCTGCGACAGCTCAAAATTCAGCTCCAGATTGGTGCTCGACAGCCCTGAGATGGAAAAGGTCACGCCAATCCTTTTCTTCCGCACGCACAATCGAGGTTACCTTTCAGTTCCTGCTTCAGCTTCAGCAGACTCTTCTTGGCATTGCAGGCCTTGGAGGACAAGGCCACGACCTTCTTGCGTACGATTTCCTCGGTGGACCTGAGCAAGTTCGTCATCTGGTCGCAGTAGAGGGCGAAGTAGAAGAGGAACCTCTCCTGCAGCGAGCACCTGCTCTCCATGGTCAGATGTTTTGTCTGACCGAGCAGAGCTGTGAGCAGATTTTGGCATAATCCTTTGCTCGCAGACATCGTGCGCGTTAATATGTGAACTTAGAAAGCTCTTTTTTTTGCCTCCCTATTGTAAGAATGGACTGGATTTTGGGTCGACGAGGAGATTTCTCGACGATGAAGCTCAAACAACTGTCGCTGTTGCTGCTCAGCGTCTTGTCACTGGTCCAGCTCGCAGCCTTAGGGCACGTCCACGCCGGCCGAGTTGGAGCACGACCCCTAGACTCTCTTGCCCGCGTGACTCCTGTTGCATCCATCCGCCTGCAGCTCCTCCACCTCCGACTTGCATGACGGAAAAATCCGCCAGCGCAAGCGGGTCCTTTAGCAAGGTGAAGATTGTTTTCTCCCCTCCTCCCCGAGGTTCACGCGCACGCGGGTCCAGTTGCACCTGAGCAGTAGAGTAAAAGACTGGCGAAAGCTGCTCACTACATAGGGAACAGCTGTCATTGATTCCTTATGGAATGCGGCCAATATAACGTTCAATTCCGTCAATCCCGGACTGAAGATGCCGTAGATGACGCTGAAGACGTCACTGAGAGCAGTTTCTGCCTCGTTGGACGTCGTGACAGGGCCGAGTGAATAGGGGAGCGAGTCAATGATGCCCGTCCATCATCAGTCAGGAGTTTTCAACGTCGACAAGACTGTCTTTTTTGGCTCGTTTACTCCAAATCGTGTACACAACGCACCCCGACCTTTGGGACTATGGCAGCCCATAAGACCGGGACTTGAACAGTCGGATTCTACGTCTGTCTGTTGTGTCACATGCTGAGCTGCAAGCAAGTTTTTCTTGGATGAGAGGACATTGATAAAGCATGGGTGAGGTCCATTTCAAAGCCTTGACTTGACCATGACTATCAGATGAGTATCAGCATAGATGAGAAACTCTGTCCCAAATCACGGTGGGAATTCACACAAGTCCGGACTCTGCAACATCAACCCCGATGCCCGGAGCAGGCTGACTTTCGACGTCCTCATGGCCCACGGAGCCTCCATCGGCCACTTTCATCCCAGACGAGTCCCCCCCCCCCCCCTGCTGGAAGTGTTTTTTAGTGCCACTTGGTCTTGCTGTGCCAGATTAGCAGCATCAACATCCTCCCCCTCTCTCTCTCCGAGGAAAATTAAGTAAAAGGCAGAAACTTTAAGACGGTTCAATAAAAAATATGCAATGCAGAGTGTGTCTGTACCACTGCAGACCTCTTTTCCCCCTCCCTCCTCTCTGAGCCACTGTGATCGTAAAATTTTTCCCTCTTCTTCCTCTCACTTTACCGTCTTTTCATATACGGTTGCCATACATAATACTGACCATGCGTGGAAGCTCTCAGGGGGGGGGGAATCGACCGAATTTAAATTGAAACATGGCCCCATTCAAGGCTCACCTGTGCAAAAGGTAGGGAAGATTATGGCTCCTTTTTTCCAGCCGCCACTTTGGAAAGTTTTCCTGCCAAGGAAAAGATGATCTTATGCTGTGAAATAGCCAGAGATCCAGCTTTACTCTGCCAGACACCAATCTCAGGTGCTGCGGGGAGGAGGACGCCGGGTGGACGGGAGGGGCCACGGGAGCGCCCCTCGCTGGCGGTGCAGGTGTTGCTCACGACCGCCTCCATACTGATGCACGGACTTGGCTGGCTTTGTCTGGTGGAGCCGAGCTTTTGTTGCTCACTGAAAGGCCAACACAGAGGTTTTTCACCTACACCTGATTTATCTTGCACTTGTCGGAAAGCACTTAACATCCAGAATGTTTCCGCTTATTCCTTGCATGGTCGGGTGTACATGAAGCCCCTGGGCTCTGTCCATGTCTCAGGTCCATTATTGTACCTTTGTTCATTTACCAATTAGTCTCTCTCTCCTCCCTCCTTTGTCTTTATCCTGGCTTAGGCTGGGTTTCCACTAAAACAACCCTTTTCTCCACAGTGGGATGATCCCTAAATGTTCTTCACACTAAGGAAGTGGGACATTCAGGCCACAACATCAGACAGTGCACTTGAGTCACCATAGGCTGGGATCCATGAAGAAGTGCAGGGTGCGGGACCAGCATTGGAGAGTGTCCAACTAGTGACGTTTCGAGTTCTTATTCGAGTCCCAGTCTTGTTGTTCCTACTCGAGTTTGCGGCACCAAAAGGGACTCGATTTGGGCTGCACTGACTGCACTGCACAACATCGGCACTCGGGCCAACTCGACATTTTGTGTCAAGCCCAACAAGGACTATTTTTGTCGTCATCCAGAATTGGGTGATTCCGGATGTTTTGCACAATAAACTGGCACTAGTGGAAAATCCTTGTTGAGAGAGGCAAAAGTGGATACTTTGCGTCATTTCCTCCCACTTGACTTTTCTACTAGCTGACAATACTTGAGAATGACCTGTGCACCGTACGAGTTCCTTCAACTACAGTGTGAGCCACCAACAAGTGAGGTTTTGGAGACCAGCAGCTGAGCATATTGACGGTGAGTGTCAGAAGCCACACAGCATTTCTCCCCTGCTCTACAGTGTGTTGATCTCCGGACGGGTGGATCCACGTTGTCTCCAGACAAGCTCCTGGCCGCGGACGACTTGGTCACCTCCGCCGTGATGCTCTACGTGCATCTCCGAATTCCACCGCAGCAAACGCGCCCTCAGCCAAAAGCGTGACATTTTTTCCCCTTTGCTAACGGAATTAGGACCTAATAGACTTAGGAATTCCCCTGGAGATTGCGGGACACAAACCATTAATGCTTTCGGCCACTTTCAGTTAAAGGGTTAAGGGTCCAATGATGCATCGACTTCACGCGGTTGCATCTTCGGTCCACATTTTTTCAACGTGTCCTCACTCGACAACAGAGCTTCAACCGAGATCTTTTCCTCTGGCCTTTGAAGTGCAATTATTTCCGGCTCATTGTCTCCGGTCGCTTCCCCCACCCGTCGTCCATGCTCAGTGTTATAAAAGAAAGCTTCTCTTAAGTCTGTACAAAAGCCATTTTCTCTCGCCACCTCCGCATATGGAGGGACGCTTGACCATGCTTGTTTGAGTTGGAAAATCCAGTCCAAGGTGAGCAAGCTCCATTTTTTTCCCCGACCTCATGCAACTGTTGCACTCCAGAGTCAGTGCAACTGTTGCACTGTGTGTGTGGCGGCCAAGGTGAAGGTGGGGGCGGGGGTGAGGACGCCCACCAGCGCGTTGCATGCATCCCGGTTTAACCGGGCAGAAAGAGGAGGGGAAAAAAAGACCCAGAGGGCAGGGGGAAAAAAAGATATATGAGATCTAACCTGGTCCAAACAGATGTTGTTGTGCGCAAGATGGCTTATGGAAAAGGAAGATTTGGTCGGTTTGACAATTGTCAGGGGACCTGTGACCAATTTCCTCTCGCTCTCTGACTCGGTCAGACACTGCAGACCGTGGACGCGGCCGCCGTGGAGGAGAGGAGGAGAAAGAGGGCGCGTTTTGAGTGATTGCGGCCTTCTCGCTCAGTGATTCAGTGAGTGGTGGTGACCTGCAAGTGTCAACGGAGTGCAGAACCAGGCATTGACCTCATTGTCTAGCCGAGAACAGAGGAGGGGGGAGGGGAGAGGGGAGAGGGGGGAGGGGGGAACAGTATCATCCCCTCCTCTGGAAGACGGATCCCTCCTATTTCCCCGAAAAAGAGAAAAAGCTTCTTCTTCCTCTCCTTCTTGTTGTTCTTCTTCTTCTTGTTCTTCTTCCTCTTCTTCCTCTTCTCCCGCGGAAAAGTCTTGACATGGGCGAGTGAGGACACGTTCGCCCTTAAGAGTCTCCCCCTCTTCTCTCTCTCCTTCTCTCTCATGGGCGTGGGACAAAAAAAAAAAGAGAGCAACTCATTCAATCATCGTCGGTCAAGGGATGAAAGTGTCTGATCGAGACTCCATTGGCGCGAGGTCATGAGGACGTTTAAAATCACCCTGCTCATCTGCGTCCTCCTCAGCGGACGAAGCAACGGTAGGAACGACAACAAGGACACCAGATGAGTCCGTGATGTTCCTTGTGAACTGCCAAGGCTGTCTAGCTAACCTGACAGAGTATCAAGGTCAAGCCTCAGCTGGAAATGGACCTGGTCCATGTGGTGCCAGCCAAGAAGACCTTGACCCGTGACACAGCAGACTGTTCAAGTCACTTGGTGCTGACTTGTGCCAATCACTGGACTGACTCGTTGTTGTCAGTCCTCACTGCAAGTGCGTCTCCATTCAAGTGTTGCCTGCCAGCAAAAAGAGTCTTTCCGTCCGAGTTGTACGACTTGAGCCAGATCCATTGTTTTATCCGGTGTTATTTTGCCCAGGTGTGGCCAAGGCTCGATCTAAGAACCATTTCTTTCTCTCTCTCTCTCTTTTGTCACACGCGTGTCTTTTCCCAAAATCTCTTTTGCTCGCATGCTAAGATTTAAGGACGGAATTTTGAGTAGGTGAAATTTTGGCGCCCAAGAAGTGATATTTTCCTGGAAACAAAATATCCCCTCCTTCCCTCACTCCGAGGCTGCGTGCACGTTGTACAGGGCGTATCAGAAGTGGTTTCTCACTCTGAGAATGAATGACTTTGACTTGGCGGAGCAAAGTCGTCGCCAAGTTCTGTGACGTCCTCATGGACGAGACCCTCACTGTCGTCGGCCTCCTGGTTGGTGAGCTCACCACCCTTGGTGTTGGTGAGCTCGCCAACCTCGGTGTTGGTGAGCTCGCCAACCTTGGTGTTGGTGAGCTCGCCAACCTCGGTGTTGGTGAGCTCGCCACCCTGGGTGAGGCTGTGTGGTTGGCATCTACAATGACAGGTCACGCCGTCGCATGGTCCAAAGGTCTTACCGTGGTCGTCGGCGGACGTCTCGGTGCACATGGACCCGACTGTTCATTGTGAACGAGACCAAACTCAGCCCTGAAGACGCGCAAAACACCCTGTACTTGACAACAACACTTCTGATACGCACTGTAAGTGCGTAGCAGAGTGAAAACAAAGGCAAAATTTTCAAATCGTTGCTCATATTTTCTTAGCCGCGCGCCGTAAATAAAGAGAGACGCTTCCTCCAGGGCTTAGCGAGCGCATCTGCACCCTCTGTGTGTAGTCCTCGCCCACCCCGGAAAGTTGTACTGACTTTCAAGAAAGATAAAAATGAGGCCAACGATGTAATGTGAGTGATAAACGCTGACGCATTGCGCTCAAAATGAATGCACCCAAAAAAAATGGGCGCGCTTGGGTTGTTGGGCGAGACGCGTGCTGTGTATTTATGCTGCAGGATCCCACCCGACGAGAGAAGCGTCGACCCAGACGTGGTTTGGGCTGCCTCCAAATCAAAGTTTGGGCGGTTGCGGGATGCGAAGTCCTCTCCAGCTAAACGTTGGACCAGATCTTGGGGGCCACGACCCTGCGCAGCCTCGTGCACATGACCACGTGTTTAGCAGAGGGAGAAGGGCCACATTAGCATATGAAGTCAAAGGACTTGCACTTCTTGTGCTGAGGCATCAACGACCCGTCCATTGTCATTCCCCCCAACTTTTTTTTTCTTCCTCCTCCTCAAAGAGAAAGATCTGGAGGCGAAAAATTCAAGTACACAAGACTTCATTGGCCTCATAATTCATTATGTAAGTACTTGTGAGGAGGGAAAGTCCTTGGATCGGGGTTGTGTCAGCAAGAAAAATTTGTTACATCCAAAGAAAGATTTGTTGAGCGCGCCCATCTGCATATGGTGCCCAAAAGCAAAGACTCTGCTACACAATGGGGCGACGAAGCTGCCGAAGAGGTGAACAAGGAGCTCTGGAGCCTCGCTTATGCTGCTGCATGCACTGAAATGAAAGTATTGGGTCTGCTCACTATTGTCACCTCATTGACCTTGGCCACGGGGGACGCGTTGGCGCCACCTCGGCGGGTGCGGGGCCGGTTCTGAACCACCCGGTAGCGTCCCGCAGCTTGCGTGGGCGCTTCTCTGGGCGGCAAATTGAATCTCTACTGTGGACTCGTCGCAATGTGACAATTTTACACGATAAGAGCGAAAGCAGCAGCGCAAAAGACGTATCAAGAGGACGGGTGGGAGAGAAAGCAAGAAAAAAAATCGAAAATTTATGCAACTCCGTCTTGAGGGTGCAGTCACACGAGCACAAGTCGACTTCCTCCGGGGACGTCTTGGCCATCGATAGCAGCTGTCACTTGGCTGGCGGAGTCGCAGACCCGCATTCGTGCCAGTGTCAGCGCGTCCTCAACGCCAAACATCTATGCGCGATTTTGATCCAATTGTTCTTATTATTCTAGGGGCCCGACGGGAGAGAAACGAGAAGAAAAAGGCTCCGGACTCGGCAGGCAAAGAGTATGACGACCTCTTGGACGAGGGTGAGTGGCTGAGGAGGAAGGCAGGCAACGACCTGTAATCTCACCTGGACACACTCCATGCTTGACATTCGGCACTGCACGCTGGTACTGCATGACCAGCACTGCACGACCAATACGGAAGGGCAGCACTGCACAAGCAGCACTGCACTACTAACACTGCACGACCAAAACTGCAGGGGCAGCACTGCACACCCAGCACTGCACTACTGACACTGCACGACCAGTACTGCAGGGGCAGCACTGGGCAGAGCCAGCACTGTGCGCAACCAATACTGTGCACATCTGAATAACCAGCACTGTAGGCAAAGTATCGCACTATGGCCAACGGTCACTGTTTAGAACAATGGTGCGGCTGTACTGATCAAGAATCCTCTTGTCCATGCAACAAATCAGTCGGGTTGATGGTAAAACTTCAACAGACGCATGGTCAAAAAAGATCCAGGCATTTACGACAATCAGCACCGACTGAGCCCGGTGCTGTAGTACCAGGGCATAACTTTGGTCAGTCTTTTTTTTGCGCCTTTGAACCCTTCTACGAGTTGTCTGCAAAAAGAAAAGGAAACATTTGGCGGACAAGAAAGCTTGCGTGGAAGAATCTGGTCATTCGAAGAGACTCGATCAGTGATGTGACTGACCAGTCTTCACTGTTCAAAACACCAATAACATGTTCAAAAAAGAAACACATTGGTGACGGCCTGATTTGACTGATCAGTGATCAGACTGAGACAAGAACCAAAAATCCCTGTCTCGACAGATTGATCACAGCAACCGTCACACCCTGTGGTCCTGTACACGCAGTGCACATACTCAGTACTGTTACCCACACGTGAAGCTAACACGACGCGCCCTACTCTCTGAGGACAATACGGTGCAGGGTGTCCATTTACTTGCCATAAAACATTGCTGCACCCCTTGAAGGGCCGGACACACAAATACAACTTGTCCAACTTCACCCAGAACAAAGTGGCCACCAAATGGGGACTCTAGGGACAGAACTCGTGTAAAGCACTCATTTATGTTTTAAATTAGCGATACGTGGACAGGTAGCTTCAGGCAGAACAAACAAATCGAAGTGAAGAAAGAGATTCAAAACTTCAGATCTATGAGCTTCCCTAAATCATTTTGCAACGTCAGCACTGGCAACTGCGTCATTTTGGGTGCATCGAACTCTCGTTTGAGCGTTACCAACAGTGGGAGGTGATCAGCACATAACTGTGTGCAGAACATCTGATTCACCTTCGTGTCTTGCAGCCTCACTGCAGTGGTGACTTCAGCACTGCAACCTTGGTGTTCATTTTTGCAATTCGCAAAGCACTCAAAAGATGCAGCCAACGAAGTGATGCTGGAACGTAACAAAGAGCCCAACCCAAGCAAAACGCACCCTGAGGTTCAAACTGCTAGATACGTCGAACAACGAACAGTTGGGACTGAAGGGTCTGCATTTGGTCAAGTCTGAAGTGTGCAAAAATTGCTCTCAGTCCAAGCAGGCGTTGTTGCTCTTTTGCTCCATTGCAGCCAATTATGCGTGGACCAATTGCTGATGTCCCTCTGTGTGTCCGCCTCCTCCATCCTCCACCCGCCCACCTTGGCCGTGGTCTTATCTGTCTTCCACTCATCGCATTAAGCGCAGGTCTCACAACATGGATTAGGACAGGAAAGAATGACCAAGGAAGGATTCACTTCTTTCTCAGCTTCTTTATTGGCCAGATTAGATGAGGCCAGGACTCGGCGAGACAAACCAAGGACCCGTCGGAGTCGACGCACTGCAGAAGCTTCACCCAAAGTTGAGTGACTGGAGTGACTTTCCTGTCTCGGCGAGTGAGTTCTGTTAGCAGGGGAGGCGAGAAAAGAGGACGAGGGAAAAAAACCCCTAGAAAATCGTCGTTGTTGTATCGCTTAACCATTTCTTTCCCTCTTGGAGGAGACGCCAGAAAAAGTGGAGGTGTGATTTGAATGTGTAAGCAGCACCCAAAAAGTCCTCTCTTCTCGCCCTCCCATCAATAACTACAACACTTTGGGCAGCTCAAAAAAAGAGGCGCCGCCCAAAAGTTGGTCTTCACTCCCGATTATAAAGTGCATCCAGCAAATGAGCCTTGTTGAGCCCCAGAGACTTGGTGTGCGTGTGCGTGAGGAGGACGACGAGAAATGCATTGGCTTTCACCAGATAAAAGAGACACATGAGTGAGTGGATGGGACAGGCGAAGATGGGTGTGAAATATGTCAATAAAGATTCAGATGGATCTCTCAAGCCATCCTGGGGCAGATTCATCTCCATTATCCAGGTGGATTTTATTCACCTGAGGCACCTGGAGGGTCCGGGCTGCAGCCTGCAGGTGAAATATGCACATGTGAGATGTGCTGTGAAGAGGGAAACTGCTCCTCTCAGACTTTGGGCAACATTTTCTGACGTAATCTGCGAGAAGAGGATTTTTGCACTTCCCCCCTTTCCCCCAAATCCACCCTTTGTCTCTGTTGGAAAGGGTTGCAATCAGATACTCAAGAGAGAGAAAGGGTCAAAGTTTCATCGTTTGTTGCAAAATGCAGCCTAGAAGGGAATCTCTTTCAAGGGCCTTGACTGTGATGTGAACGCAAGGTAGAGCAGAACTGGAGAGTGCTTGCTACTGCCTGACCAAGACCAAGGAGGAGGCCAACTTACTCGGCCAGAGGTACTGCCTCGGCTTGGTGAAGAGCTTGATGGCGAAGCGCTAGTTAAGGATCGCCTTCAGTCTCCACCAAGACCAAGGAGGAGACCCACTTACTCGGCCAGAGGTACTGCCTCAACTTGGTGAAGAGCTTGATGGCGAAGCGCTAGTTAAGCGCCTTCAGTGTCCACCCAGGCCGCAGAGGAGGCCAACTTTGTGCAGATCTGGGTGGCGTAGGACAGTGACCCCCCGCTTGTGCAGCGCTTTCTTGTGTGGTAGGCAGATGTGATGTTCTTGGTCATTCCGTGGTTGAATGAGTTAGAAGTTGTTCAGTTCAAATCGAGGTGACGAGAAAAAATGCTGCTGCAGCTTTACAACAAATTGTTTGGCTCGTGAATGAATCATCCAAGTTCTGTTCAGAAGGCTTTGCTGCATCTCTTTTACTGAAGTCATGTTACGATGGCTACTAATGGCACCACTAAGAGTCTCGCATGAGTTGTTCAGGGACTTTCTGCACCTCCGTACACAGTTGGAAAGTACATTTGTTCAAATCACTGTGTAAGGAAAGGTAGGCAATTTTGATGCCCATCGATCTTATGTTTTGTTTCACCTGCATGCATGCACTCCACAGGGCAATAAGGTCGCAGCCCCCCCTCTTTCTATGTACTGTCCATATGTTCTGCTACGTACCGGCCAGAAAACAAATGGTGGCCAAGGTTGCAGGCAAGGAGAGACAGATGATCGGTCACAGATCGACCTCTTCCAACATATGAGTCTTGCAGACCACACTCGTTAAACCAAAAGCCCAGGACCGAATCGAATCCACTTGCTTGCTGCATAAAGTCTTTACAGGCAATGTTATTACCGACGACTTCATAATTTGGCTTGAGATGGGGCAAACATTGTTCAAAGTGAATGAGAATGTCGATTTTTACAGAAAGAGCAGCTTTCAGAGCAATGACCCAGACTCGGGTTGATCACTGATTCCGTCCAAGACTTGTACAGCATCCTTGTTGGACTCCACTAAAGACGGGGTCTCGGAGTGGCCTTTTTTTAGACTACTGTTGCAAGTGCTGAAGGTCATGCATGCAGTACGAGGGGAATTGATCGCACACGTAAAATGAGTGTACTTGTTGCTTCTGCAATTGTGACACATGTGTTTCTGTCAGTGCTTCTGTTTCCGCAGGAAATATGCTTCCCTTCTTTCCCGAGAAGGTGAACAACGTGACGGTGAAGGTGGGACAGAGTGCGGAGCTCAGATGCAAGGTGGACAACCTGAACAGTTACAAGGTGCGTACCAATAGCAGCGCAGGTTCGGTCTCGAGAGGTTGCGTGAATGCCTCGCCCCTAGGTTGCGTGGGTCCGCGTCGACACGCAGACGATCCTGAGCATCCACAACAACGTGATCACGCGCAACCCGCGCATCTCGCTGTCCCGTCCGTCCGCAGACCAGTGGTACATTCACATCCAGAGGGTCAAGGAGAACGACCGAGGCTGGTACATGTGCCAGATCAACACCGACCCCATGGTGCACAGATCAGGATACCTGGAAGTCGTTGGTACGCATTCTTGCTCACGTAGTGCAGGTCCGGCCGGCCTTGACGGAAAAAGTCCACAGCCGTGCAGGGATAGCGGAACAGTAGTCACAACTGACATATATGTGCTAATACTTTAACCAAGGTGACGCAGACAAAGTAATGCATTTCAATACCAGGTAATAATACATTGAATGCGTACAAGATGATGCATTGTTGGCTTACTGGTAACCAACCTATGAACTTGATGCTAGGGCGGACTTACTTATATAATTGTAACGCTAAGAGAGTCTGGCTTTGATATTTACAGTCAGCAGAAAGCTTATTGTTTAGTCGAGCTTTTCAGCCGATACAGCAATAGTGACCACTGAATTATAGGACCACGTTGTGGCTAGACGAGTATCACGTACAGGGTGTCCCACAAGTCGTCGTTGTGCACCTTTGACACCCAGTGCGCGGCTGCGGTCATAGCTGGCCGCGTTGAAACCTACCAAGTTCATTTTGCAACAAATCTATTATTAATTTTTTTCTGTTGTCAAAGAGTAAAACACAGAATATGGCCTCCATTTACCCCTGATTCTTGTGCTCAGTACAATCATTGAAGCAGAAATGTTGCAAGTCCTTTGTGTCGATTGTGTCCTTATCTAATAGTGCTATTTTTAGCAATGGAAATAGCAACTCGCGAGTTGCACCGAAAATAAACAAGAAGCAGCAGAGCTCTGTAGGACTGAGGCTAAGGAGGCCAAGATTCTGGATGATTGACAGACTCAGTCCATGGTTTCCCCATAGTTCTGGCGATTCTCATTGTTGGCAACAGAACCGTACAAGTACCAGGTTGGGTCCTCTTTCACAACTACAAGGGTTTTTTCGACATAGTCATGATGCTCACTGACTCCCACCCCTGCATGATGAGGAAGTGCTGACGTCACCAGGGTCTCATTCGTCAACTTTATTTTAGTGTGGACAAAATTGGTCAGATTTGTCCGGGACACCCGGTGTCCGGCGAAACCCATACGAATTTCAAAGGCAGCTCTGATGTGCCCTTTTTGTCTTATCCACCATGAATTATTAATGTGTGTTAAGTCTTTGCCATAACTGTTTGGAGCATCCCAAGGCTGAAGAAAACCTTTACATCCCAGTAGGACTGACTGAGGAGCTGCTTTGACACCAATGGTGACACTAAAGTTAAAGGACTTTAACACACTTTCGGCGCACTCATCGATCGAGAGCTATAATCTAAAGAGTTATAAGAATATTACAGGGGTGATCCTGTCCAGAGAGTGTCAATTTCTACAGAGCAACGTTGACGTTTTCCTTGACAGACCCAGAGTGCCTGACTTTGTCCTTCGGGGCTGAACCAGGCCCTGACATGAGCTAGTCAATAGTGATGGTTGATGTCGATGACACCCTGACCGGTGTCAGCATATGGAATCAACCATCACTATTGACTAGCTCAAGTACTTCATGACTTCTTCCTGCAGTTCCTCCCCGCATCGAGAAGAGCCAACACGGGACCGATCTGGTCGTTCGTGAGGGCGAAAACCTGACTCTCTGGTGCAATTCCAGAGGTCATCCAAGGCCTCAAATTGTCTGGCGGAGAGACGATGGCGAAAACATCTTGGTCGATGGGGAGAAAGGTCAGTTGGCCAAAAAAAAAAAAGTTCTGATTGTTCTTTTGGGGGGGCGCTTTTGGGTTACTTTTTTTCTGCTTAACGTCCACAGCTTCCATGGTGGAGAGTGACAACCTGAGGTTGCACAAGATCAGCAGACTCCACATGGGTGACTACCTGTGCGTGGCCTCCAACGGAATCCAGCCGTCGGCTAGCATGAAGTTCAGAGTCATGGTGCAGTGTAAGTGGGTTCAGGACTGTCTCCACGGAGCAAGTTTGCCTTGTCCTCATTCACTTCAGCACTGCTGATCGTTGCAAAGTCTGTTGACCTGACCTCACTTACAGGATCTGGCACAAGTTTGGAAAGGCCCTCCCCTGGGAAGGGTTCCTCTCATTTTTCGCTGAGATTGATTCAAATTTGGCGCTTCCGCAGCTGAACTTATGTTTGTAAACAACTCTTCAATCTCGTTGAGCAAACTTGATCATGAAGACATGGGATGAAAGTCCAGTCTCCAATACTAAAAGCAACCTGCAGTTTTGAATATTTGCATAGATTTTGATCGTGCAGTTGCTCAACAGAAATTTGTTGCATACAGAGTTTTGCTGGCCAGCCCACCTGGGCTTGAGTAGTGGGCTATGATATGTGATGACGGGTGGAATGCCAGCAACAATTTGGTCACTCATGTTGGACCAGGTGAATGTTTCCATGTATACCTCCAGTGAAACGGTTCACCAGACAACCCCTGGCCTGGTCACCCCCACCCCATTGATCTGCCGGCACAAGTCCCCGGGCCACAGCTCCTCCTCCACCACCTGTGCACTCGAGCACTGAGCAGAAAGTTTGTCTGAAAGACTCGACTTGGCTGAGTCTCCCCATATGTGGAGCTTTCTTTTCTCTCCTTATTTCCTGCCTGAAGAGAGAGAAGAGGTCGTTATGGCTTTCCGGTCAATAACTTTTAACACCCTCCTCCTTCCCCTCCCTTCTCACTCTACCTAAATGGAATTTAATTGCGTTCCTCTTCTCCCCCGCCCCCCTCAGTCCCCCCCATGTTCTGGATCCCCAGCCAGCTGGAGGGCGCCTACGTGGGCCAGGACGTGACGCTCGAGTGCCACTCGGAGGCGCACCCCAAGTCCATCAATTACTGGGTTAAGGACGACGGAGAAATGCTCATATCAAGTGAGTCTGCAATGACTTTCGCAGGAAGAAAAAAGTGCTTTCCAGACACGAGTCTCTTTCTTTCCAGACGATAAATACGAGACGCTGATTGTGGACAGCGGTTATAAAGTGTACATGAAGCTGCGCATTCGAAACGTTTCCGCCGCCGACTTCGCGGAATACAAGTGTGTGGCTAAGAACTCCCTGGGAGGGTCTGATGGAGCCATCACTTTATATGGTGAGAGAGGCTGAATTCTGACTGAGGGAGGCTTTTTTTCTGGCCCAGAAAGAAAAAAAAAGGCTGGAATGTTTGAGAAGACGTTTTCATTTAATCCGAGACTAAAGCTGACTTAAGCCTTTGATGTAGACACGATTTAGGTGACGGAGAAGGGAGAGAAACGGGGTGTGACGGACTTTTTCTCTCTGGAAAATCTTAAACACAACGTGACTGCTGCAGTTGCTAAGTTCAATCATTACTCTGGGGTCTCTGTTACAACCTTTGCTGGGGAAAGTCAGATTTGAAGCCAGGACAAACACCCTGGGCTGCACAAGTGCCCCTGGTCCAGGATCTCGTTGAAGTTTGTGCTACAGCACTCAGGGGCGTCGACTGACGCAGACATGGTGAAGGTGAGCATGCAGGAGGACCGGAAACTCACCGTCATCTTCTTGTGCAAGTCGGCAAAGTAGACAAATTGCAGATTGTGTCACAACAGACGCATTGGGCTTGATAATTGATATGGGATACAAACCTTCTAGTGAAACTCTTTGTCCATAGAAACGACTCCTACATAGATTTGCACTGTTCTCTGCAGCTTATTTGCATGTTTAGCCTGGTTCATCTGATTACTTTTGCGCCCCAAACTTTGCACCCTTTTCCATCTCCAGTAAGAGCTTTCTTGAAAAAGAAGCCCCCGACAATTGAGGCCTCAGCGGTGACCTCGCGAGGCTGTTGATAAAAGACTTTTGGACGCGTCGCACTACCTAAGATCACCACCGACTGCAACTTGTCTTGCAGAAGTGAAGCCGCCCACGACGACGACGTCCACAACGAGTACAACCACGACTGTGAGGAGAACCACAGCGCTGCACACGAGACGGGGAGGAGAGAGAAAAGGTGTCAAAGCAAGTGGCTTCTTTTTCTTTCGATACTAAAGCAAGATCTTTCTCTTCCACCATCAAAGGCAACAAGAGACAGCACAGGAGGAGGAAGAAGCAAGACCAAGAGGATTCCCACATATCTAATAAAGGTATGCGAAGGGGACGGGGAAAAAAAGCCTAGATCGACTGCTGAAGATTCTCACTTTCTCTCTCTCTCCGCAGAGAATTTCTTCAAGAAATTGAGTTTTGGCGGCTCCAATTCCCAAAATGGCTCGTCGGGGTCGCTCGTGGTTGCCGCCAGCTTCGCCTACGTCGTCGTCACCGTCATAGTCTTGCACTTATGCTAGAAGAAGAAGAAAAATAAGTCGTCGACAACTTCCCATATTATGTTCCTGCACTCTAAATACTGCTGTAAAAAGGCAACCCACGAAAATTGGCAAACAACACACGCTTATGCTGATCAGTTACAGGGCGCTTCACCAAAGAAATGGCAAGGATACACTCGAAATAAATGAGATTTCTCTCTGCTACGTAAACTCGACATGATTTTCTATATATACACTTTATCTACATGATACAGGAAACCTTTAAAAAAGAGAGATGTTTGCATGAGTTTTTGTGCTAACAAATGACTGCGCATGCAATAAAAAGCTTCGAGGGAGGGAGAAAACAAAGCAGAGATAAGAATTTGGTCGTGATCGGTGAGACAAACATATTCGTTGATCCTCGTACGTAGACGCAAAGCTCATGGAGGAGTGAGCAGCAACTTACTCGCAGCCATTGACCTTGTCCGCACGAGCAGCCAAGTGGAGGAGTCAAGGCCTGGACAAGCAAGATGTCAAGGCCAAGGGTGCTGATCCAGATCTGCTTGGTCTGGAGAGCTGCCCAAGCGGCTCAGGTCGGAGTCCCGGTCGTCAACGGTGCAAGGGACGGCGCCGTAACGTGCTCGTTTGACGCCCCGCCAACGGAGCAGGAGTTCATCTGTGCGTGGACCAGGGCGGGATCCGACGCCTGCATGGCCACCAACACCTATCTGGCCGCCATGGCGGTGGAGGAGGAGCGTCCCTGCGGCCTTCAGGGACAGCCTCTCTTGTACTGGCTGCCCGCCGAGAACGGTGACGAGTCGTGCTCAGTCTCTATCAGGTGAGTCCAAACTTCAGCACAGTCGTCGGGATCCGTAGGCACGTAGGTACACACGTGAAGCATCCATGACAACAATGACCAAGATCACCCAAGCATTCTTTGCCCGCAGCCACGCCGAGGTCAGCGAGTGGACGTGCTCGAGAAGATCAGCAGCAGCAGCAGCATCGTTGGTATCCCCTGGCACTCCGATGCACTTGGGCGAAGTCGAAATCCTCCCTGACCCAGACGAGGACTTTGTCGTCGAGTTCAGCCAAGTCTCCATGGAGGTCATAGTCCTTGTCGGCGGCGCCTATCCCGAACCTTGGGTCACACTCGCCCTGGTCGAGAGCAGCATCAGCGACGACGTCATCATCGAGCTGGAGCGGAACCAGACTGATCCGAGCTCGGAGGTCGTAAACGCCCTCGATCACGTGTCAGAATTCTCCATCAGGGGTTGGTCCAGCGAGCCTTTTGTCATGGACCTACAGGTACGTGGACTGCATGGAGGACATGGACCAAACAGCAGAAGCTCCCACCACGTTCTTGCAGGTCACTGTGTTCCAGCCTCCCTTCGAAGGCCGACGCTGGACTCTCCACGTTCGCTCCGAACGAGATCCGGACGGCGACGAAGGCCACATTGGCCCAGGCAAGCTCGCCTTCATCATCCTGCTGCCCATTGTCCTGGTCTCTCTGGTGGCGGTCACCCTGGTGGCGGCCCTTTACAGGAGCAGGTCCCTATGCTTCAAGCGGGCGCTGCCTCGAGCCAGGTCAGTTAACTCGCCCACTCCGTCAGAGGCTCCGCTGGAGGTGGCGGCGTCGAGGTCGACTGCCAAGTCGTCCTTTCCCAAGAAGATCCGGGTGAGGACCTCGAGGCCGACCGACATGACCAACGGGCGATCGCTCAGCTTCATCTTTCCGCTCGAGGCCAAGGAGCCAGGAACACTGGCTGACAGTGTCGAGTTCGAACTGAATGAGTACGACGACGTCATGGTGTCACCGCCACCCTTGCATCTCCACTCGAGTGCGGTGGCCGCCGAAGTGTTGGTGATGCCGCCCTCCTTGAACGGGACCGGCACGAAGAAGTCGAACAGTGACTTACCGGCGGCGGCCAGGTGGGAGCGCGACTACGACGACGTCGATAGCATCGTTGGCGGCGACCACCACAACAATAACAACAAAGTCGTTGGCGTCGAGGACGACGATGACCACGGCGCTTTGGCCTTGGCGTCAAGACTGTCCCTGGACGAGGAGGCGTTTGTGTGGACCGAGGACTTGCCCGGCTTGGGCAGCTGCACCGTTACCGCCAACTTTGACCCCGGTGAGAGCGGTTGCGCCTACTCCAGCGACGACGGCCTCATGGCGGTCACCAGAGACGAGCAGCTCACTGTCTTGCAGAGAGACCTGGACTGGACGTGCGTGCGCAACGCCCGGGGGCAGACCGGGTTCGTGCCCACGTCCGTCATCGCCGAGCCCCACCCCTCATAGACATAACCGTGCCAAAGATCACTGTGATTGCCAGAGCTCCGCACCACTTCTTGGCACAGCTGCCTCATCTTGAACAGATGAAAATGTTGTGGGGTGGGGTTGTTTTTGCAAATATTTCTGCAATCTATCCAGCTGACGCGTTCGTCAGTCCTGGATGAAGAGAAGATCCCAACATATCTGTGTTTGATCAAGGCATTTTAGTCCCACATGGTGTGGAGCTTTTCCCCCTCTCTTGCGTTCTGTACAAAGTCCGTCTTTAACACATATATTACACAAGTGTACTTATATAACAGACTTAAGTGCGACCTCATTCTCCGTCCACGTCAGTGCTATCAACACTGTTGTGTCATGAAGTAGGACAGTTTTTACAGGTTGAAAGGCTGTCGCATACCCATGAAGTTCCCCCCCCCCCCGAGCACACAGTCGAAGCTCATTTTGGCCGGACTTGAGCCGGAGCAGCCAGGGCGGCCTCGACGAAGCAGATCTCCACTGTGGGATTAATAACTGAGTAAGGCCAGGTTCCATCTTGATAAGGCCGCTAATGGCCAGCAGAAATATGCTGAGTGCATACGAGTGTGTACGAAAATATGCTCCTGATTACGGGGAAATAGTGGAAGAAGCAGGGGGGGTTGGGGGAATGGACGCAGTACCTGAGGCAGGTGTGCGTTTGTTGCTGGAGCAGCCGACATTTGATACGGGTGAAGAGTTGCAGGTGAAAGCAGGGGTTCGTCTCCTCTGCCCCCCCTCCCCCCACTGCCAGCAAGATTGATCAGGTGGACGTTTGTCTGTGGTGACTCCTGGTGACGAGAAATCTGCCCGGCTAAAACGTCTGCGTGGTGCACAACGGTTGAACGGCGTTTGGCGGCGCGAATCGCCGTTGGAGTCTTTTTCCGCCCCCTCCTGCCTCCGCGCGCCCGCCCCTCCCCCCTCCCTCCTCCCCGAGGACGTCTTCGTAGGGACCTGAACGTTAAGAAAGCAAGAGTTCGCACATGAAAGCCAGAGCAGATCTGAACCACACCGATGGCCAAAGTGTAATCGTGGGCTGAGGTGTGGGGGGGAGGGAAACCACAACAGGTCATAAGCATGTGGCTCTTCTTCCTGGTCGTGACCTCCACCAGCCTCCTGCTTGCTGAAGGTAAGGACGGGTGCGGCCACACGCACAAGTATGTGAGCTTTGAGACCGTGGCCTCGACGGTCATGACCTGTCTTTGTTTATTTATTTATTTTTCGAATTCTCTCTTTTTTCCGGGGACTCTCGGGTGTGTAAATTGGAAATAAACAGTCCGTTAAGACTGGGACTGGGGGAAAAAATTCCTGCTGACTAAAGAATGTAGTGGAATGCATTTGTTGCTGTGAGGCAGATGCATCCTTCTTCCTGGCTCCCCTCCTAGGAGGAAATAGTCTCTGGGGAATGATTAAAAATGAAGCAACAAAATGGTTCTCCTTAGAGCTCGAGAACTTCCACACAAATCATGGAGTCAAGAGGAAGGGGGAGGGGGAAGAGAGGTCTGGCAAGAGTCATCCTACAAATCTGACATGTGTGTCCCATTGTGTCAGGGCAGGATTTGTCAAGGCAGTGCCAGTCCTGTGCTGTGCCGGTGGCACGTGTGGCTCAATCTGACAGGACTGTACTTGCCCACACTTGCTCGTGCTTGATCACACCAGTTTATGCTTGCTCTTATTTGCTTATATTTGCCTATACTCGCTTGCTCAGTCACTGACTGACTTCTTTTTTCACTTAAGTGGTATCAGGGCAAAAACCTGAGCTGCTTTAGGGGCTTGGGGAGAAATTTGCCTCTTTCTCGACAGAGTAAAATTCCCCCATTCCACTGATAGCTGCTGCTGCTGCTGCTGCTGCTGCTGCAGGAGTCTCATTCCCTTCTTACACTTCACTGGCAGGGACATAAAACACCCCAGAAAAGACAGAGAAAGAAAAGAAAAGAGAAGAGAAAAGGTGCGTTTGCACTCGCACAATTTGTTGACTTCTCCACTTCCACCACGTGTCCGACGTCAACCCAGAGCTGGACTCTTCCTGCACAAGTGGAATATGGAGAGAACAGACACAGGTCTTTTTTTCTTTTTTGGCTCTCCCTCAACCCCTGATTATAGAACCTTAATCCGTAGGATTTCGGCCAGGAAAAGTGGCTCAAATCTTGCCAGTGTAAACGCAGCCTCAACCCAACTACTTGGCGCAGCTAAAAAAAAAATCTACCTTTTTTATCATTATGGCTACCAGAGGAGAGTAATTGTGAAATGTGCAGAAGAACCAAGCCAACCTCCCCCTTAAGACCTGAGTGTATGCAGGCAGCTTTGATGGCATCGACGTTTTAAGGCTTATTTCTGCGGCTTCATCAGAGCCCAGGCAGATTTCTGCTGCACAGAGACCTGTTTTGCGGTGCATACTGCACACCACACATGGACAGCGCGTGTTTGATCTGACCTGAGGCTGTATCTTGTGTGTGTGTGTGTGTGTGGTGACAAAACCATTGCTGGTGCGCCCACAGCCCGATAATTAGGAGACCCAATAGCAAAAATTGTTTTAGCAGAGTTTCTCTCCCCATCTTTTGCCCCATCCACTTTATTATCGAGGTGTCTGCTGCTGCCGCCGCTCCAGCTGCTGGGTCCTCCGTAGCCCGAGGCCGTCGTCTCATTAAGCCGACACAAAGAGGATTGGAGGCCAAAGGAACAGAGTCACATATGTAGAGAGAGAGAGTCAGGGAGGGGGAAAAAATGCAGCCTCCAAAATATGCCACGCATCACTTTACCCCCCTCCCCACTTACCCCTGGAAAAACACCCCTGTCACCCACCACTGGGTGTTCATCTTTTGAGATGCCTTGAAGGCTCTCGACTTTGGAATATTCAGACGGACGATTAAAGCGCCGGTGGGTCGAGGTCAGCTGTGCATGGGGAGTCCATTCTCTGTTCCCCCGGGGAGTTTCGCCGTGGTCGTGATGGAGGAGGAGGGGGAAATCGCCGATAAACCCAAAGTATTTTGAATTTCTTCTCCGTTATCGCCCAATGTTCCTTTCATCCTGGCGCCAACCAACCAACTTTTGGGCAATATGGGAGAAGTGTGCGGACTCATCCATCAATAGGGGGTGAGGACGCACAATGGAAGATGACCAATTGAATAAGGGGGTGCGAATTCGCCAGTTCTCTGCTTTCTCTCCAAAAAGTAATTTTCCAAGTATTGATAAAAAACCACTAATGAGGCTCATTGTACAAAGGATGGATGGGGCTTAAGTGATCAAGAACTTGTGTTAAGCGCACAAAAGACCTCAAGACACACGCACGGGAGCGTCTCAAATCACTCGGGCATGATTTGGCTTGGCTTGAGACAAGTTCAGCTTGAGCCACGGTCAAGTCTGGACCTTAGATCAGACCTATGGCCAAATGCAAACTCGCACTGCGTCTACAACTCCATCAGCGTATATTATAGAGTCTGATGAGATCTGTGGAATCCAGACTTTTCGCGTGGATTCATTGTCTGGGCGAGCACTTTTTGTGCTCAAAAAATCAGGGAGCGCTTTTTTTTCCTTCAATCCCAAGAAAGTCTGTTATTAACGTGGCTGAGATAAATTGACGGCTTGATATCAGTTCCAACTGGAAGAGTTAATTCGATTTCCCTGCTTTTTTCTCCAGGTTTCCACGAGCCTCAACGGTCCAGACATCGCGGCAAAAGAGGACATGGCAGCAAAGTGGAGAGAGCGGGTGAGTCTTTGGCGGCTTCAGGCGCGGTTATGACTGGCGAAGAAGTGACAGAGCTCGCACAACAAGCTTTATATCATGAAGTGAGATGAGAAGAAAGTATCGTGCGTTGCATCCGCCGTCAAGAGAAGCAAGCAAATCAGATATAACCATGGAGACTTTTCACTGCGTCCTGAAAATCGGTGTAGGTGCTCAGGGTTGCCACTTAGGTTCTGTGCTAGGTCAGGTCACTTGGGTCTTAGGTCTAGCTTAGAAGTCTCAGGTCTAGCTTAGAAGCCTCAGGTCTAGCTTAGAAGCCTCAGGTCTAGCTTAGAAGCCTCAGGTCTAGCTTAGAAGCCTCAGGTCTAGCTTAGAAGCCTCAGGTCTAGCTTAGGTTTTAGGTCTGGCTTAGGT